>Ga0209645_1000351_pt1 | contig 24466 bp, 53 predicted proteins | sample ETNvirenome_6_30_FD_184070 | JGI IMG/M metagenome (GOLD analysis project Ga0209645, IMG submission 184070) | Marine viral communities from the Pacific Ocean - ETNP_6_30 (SPAdes) (version 2) | ecosystem: Environmental > Aquatic > Marine > Oceanic | place: Pacific Ocean | collected 2013-06-19
TTCTTTTGCTGGTTTTAGTGCTGGTGGAAAATCAGTAATGAAAGTTATGGATCATTATACTTCTTCTGGTATTGTTGCAAATAGTATTAATGGATCGCCAATAAACAAGTTTATTTTAATTGATCCATCTGTATATAGAAATTTAGTAGATAGTTTAGATTACCGAAATACTGTTATGACCTATGGATCTTCCGGAATGATAGGTTTATATGGTGATATATATCCAGCTTTGGATCAAAACATCAAAAAAGCTGGTGGTAAAGCTGAAAAGCAATCTAAAAGCCATAACTGGTTTGTTCCTTATACATTGGATAAATATTTATGAAGAAAGCATACAAAATATTAATATCCGTAATTGTTATAATGATTATTGTGGGAATAATAATGTTTTTTGTTTTAAAAAAAACTGATAATCTTCCTAAAGCATTTGATAACAAGAAAAATTATAGAGGATCACAAAAGCCGAATGAATATAAATATCTTCCAGCCGAAGGAAGAAAATTTAATTCCAGTGAATTGGCATTAATTAATGATCCTGACTATAAAAGAGTTTATGATAAAGCTCTAGAAATGGGTTATCGTTTTATGTATGAAGTGCCTAATGCCAATATGGAAACTATTAACGGAATTATGGTTACAAAACCAACAAAATCTAATTTCCAACAAATGGCTAATGCTTTAGAAATTGCTACAGGAGATCGAATAGTAATAAGATCAGGATATAGATCAGTTAATAGACAGTATAATATTTTAAAAAGTAATTTATCCGTTCCTTATAGTGATTCGGATATTATAGATTATTTGGATGGCAAATCTTATCCAGGAACTTCAACACACCATACCGGTAGAGCTATTGATATATGTCTGGAAAGCGATTCCTTTAATAGTTGTTTAAATTCTAATTACTGGATAAACGGAAACGGTAAAAGAGCTTATAAATGGTTAAAAGAAAATGCCGGTGATTTTGGTTTTGAGTTGACCTATCCAGAAAATGCTAGATCAATGAAGATCGGAGCTTATTTTGAGCCATGGCATTGGGAATATAAAGGCTAATTGATATGGCTGTAACTTATAAACAAAAATTTAATAAAAAATATGGCTATAAGATAAATGAAAGTCATAGTCTAAAAGAGATTTCGGATATTACCGGTTATTCTTATTCAGGTTTACAGAAAATCTTTAATAAGGGTATTGGAGCTTATAAAACTAATCCTGGATCAGTAAGACCTTCCGTAAAATCTCCAGAACAATGGGCATACGGTAGAGTTTATTCGGCAGTCATGGGAGGTAAAGCTAGTAAAGTAGATCAAAAGGAATTAAGAAAAATACGAAAAAAAAATATGGCTACTAAGAAAAAATATGATCTCGGTTATTATTCGTTAGGTAATGGAGTAACAGTTGGTAATAGAGCTGATAACTTTAAAAATTTAGCTCACATATCGGATGGGGGGAAAATAACTTATTACGTTTCCAATCTACCTAAATATGTAAAAGATAAAATTCAATCTCAAAGAGATAAACTGAAAAAGAATCGAAATTTGTTAAAGCCTGTTGGAAGTGATGTAGTTGCAATTAACTGGAAAGATGGAACAACTACCAAAAGAAATTCAAAAGGAAAAATAGTTACAAGAAAATCAACAGCTAGAGATAAAAAATTAGGAACTATGCAAAAAATGAATGATTTTATGAAAGCTAAAGAAAAAGCTCGAAAAGCCAATAAGGCTTCTTTTTCTTATAACGGAAAAACATACAAAAGAGCTAAAACTAAAACAGGAATGGTAATATATAAACGAAGTAGGTAAATAATACTGTTATGGCAATGTCTAAACAAGCAAAGGATTTTTTTGCTTACTTAAAGAAAAAGGGATATCGTGTTGAGAAAAAAGACGTATATCCCAAAAAAAGGACTGTAAAAAAGTACATTGTAAAAGATCCTACAGGTCACCAAGTGGTTTCTTTCCGTTTTTATAGCACTACAAATTATTTATTTATAGTGTACGTTCAAGGTAAACAATTAAACGTAAAAGACACTAAGCAGTATGGTTTAATATATGAAAGTTACAAGTTTGGACCACACGTTATAAAACCATATGAAGATAATACTCCTTTATATATAAGCTATCCTAATGCGAAAAAGCTGACTAATTATGTGATGTCTGGATGGGATCGCCATGTTGCCGATGTCGAAAAGTTTTATGCTCGAAATCCTTATGCTGATCAACCTTATGCTGTTCCGGTTTCTGGTGGTGCAAGGAAAATATCTAATCGTAGACAAAGAGTTATTGTAAACGAAACAAAAAAAAATAATAAAAAAAGTAATCCATTCATGAAGGCAAAAGAAAAAGCAAGGAAGGCTAATAAAAAATCTTTTACTTATAATGGTGTTACTTATGTAGCTAAAAAAATTAATAGTGGACTTGTCGTTTATAGAAAGAAATAAAAAATGTCACAGTTTAGATATAAACAAAGATCTGGTATTTATGAAACTGATCAATTTGTAAAAAGAGTTTTAGTAACCATGATCATTATTTTATGTATTGGCATACTTACCGATTATATATCTGATGAAAAAGAAGCATAGATGAAAAGCAAAGTTTATCCGTTTACATTTTTTATAACTGCATTATGTGTATTAATATTTTTATACTATGTATTGAATATTATAGTTGTGAAAACTTCAATTAATAAAAAGCTTAGAAAATGTGCTGTACTTCAAGATCGAAGCATAGATACATTAAAAGACGATGCAAAAGAATTATTGGATATAATTAACGATACTCAAAAATTAAGAAATGTCGAAAGAGGATAGAATTATTTTAATCACTTGTATTGTTTTGATCGCTACTTCTGCATCAATGTTTGTTATTCGCAAAAAGGCGATTAATTTTCAAAATTTAAAATTTGAATTAGACAGGTCTATTTCTATTGATGAAGAAGGAGAATATTGTTCTTTTCCTTATCCATGATAAACTAAAAAAAATATTATGTCACAAAAAGATTTTTTAACTTATTCAATTATCGGAATGTTCGTTTTATTGATTGTAATGTTCAATATGCTGATAAAAAATTATGATTCACTTCAATCTAATCTTGATGAAATAAACCAATAATCATGATGTCTAGAGAAGAATGCGAACAAAAAATAAGGGAATTTGGTCACTATAATTTTGAAGGCTGGGTAGAATGTCAAGATAACTATCCGGAGCTAGATGATATTGCTTTAGATGCAACCGGTGGTGATTTGCCAGATACCGTAATAATTTCTGAAATAGATGAAGAAACTCCAGACGATCAAATAAGAAAGGATACACCTCAAGAAAGAAAGCTAACCGATCTTTTTTATCTAATGATTGGATCTATAGCTATTCTTTTACTCTTTCTTGTTTTAGTATTAACTAGAAAAAAATAATTTAGGCAAACATGAGTAAATTTCTTACAATATTCCAATTAATTTCCATTCTAGTTGCTGTATTCTTAGTATATAGAGCCTTATCAGCTAAGTTTATTAAAACTAGCAAAATGAGAATTGAAGAAGTAACTGAAGTAACTCAAAATGACTGATAATAGAAATTTAACCGGATCATCTTTGCCGATCCGAACAAATAATCCTTTTGCTTTAAAAGATGCTGGTGAAGCTTGGGAAGGTTTAGCTGGATCGGAAAACGGATTTTATGTATTCGAATCTAAAGAGTATGGAACTAGAGCTGGATTAATTGTTTTGTATAATGGCTATATAAAACAAAATCTATTAACTCCATATAATGTTTTTCAAAAATACGCTCCAGAATCCGATAATAACGATGTCGAAAACTATGCTATTTATATAGCTGATAAATTGGGAAATGGAGGTGATGCCAATCAAGGAATTAATACCGGCATTCAAAGATGTCAATGGCGTGATGTTGCCAGATGGATTCCCGTTTATGAAAGTGGAGAATCTGACTATTATAATTATGAAGAACTAGATAAAGGTTTAGAACTAGTAAAATCGCACCCAAGTTATGACGAAATTTATTCATTCTTTTCTGAAAACTGTCCTAATAAGCCTGGAATAACCGATAAAATAATAGCAAAATCTGGAATTTCTAAAAAAGTGCTATACAGCGTTTTTATTCCATTGATAGGGGTTTTATTCCTAACTGGAATGTATTTCGTTTATAAAAGATTGAATCGTTAATTAAACGCCATTAATCTACTCTCAAATGAAGCTTTTATTGAAGGACTTTTAGATGTCCTTTTATAACTAAGATTCATTATAAAACCTCCACAAGTTGAAGGCATTACTAATTTTTCAGTTGCCCAGCCTTGACCTTTAGTAAATTCATCTTTATACGTTCCTGTTTTTATATGGTGCTGTAATCGCTGTTTTACAACTCCGGATTGATCAAGTTTATATTGAGGATGTGCGACATACCATCCATCGTGAGTATGTCCTGACCAAATAGCATTAGCATCCGGATAAATAGAAGCATATCTAATTACTGATAATACTCCTTTAGTAATTTTTCCTCCCCAAGCTCCGTGATGAAAAGCTAAAATAAAATTCCTGGATCTTTTTCCTTTTTCTTTAAAAATGAACTTTAAAAAGTTTTGATACCTTCCATAAGTACACATTAAATTTTTATTCTCTAATGCTTTAGATAATCTTCTAGTAGGATCAGTTTCTAGCTTGTTTAATACAGCTGTTTCATGATTCCCATCTAGAAATATGTATGGAACGGAAAACTTAGATAAAAAATCAGCTGTTTCATCAATTACGTCATCTATATATGCTATTTTGTGTATATCCATTAAAGAAGATTTATTAGATCTTCTATCCGTTTTCCCTTGCATAAGATCCATAAGATCACCTCCAGAAATTACCAATCCATTTTTTTCTTCTATTTCTTGTAAATGCTTTTTTAGAATATCACGCCTAGTTTTCGAATTATCTAAGTGAACATCGGATATCAAAAGAACATCTAAATTTTCAGATGGCTTATCTGTATTGATTATTATTTCGATTACATTTTTTCGATGTTGGAAGTCTAATTTATTAGTCATTGTGGATTTCTTTTGATTTTTATAATACAGAACTGATTTATATTGCATCAAATTTGATGATTATGGAAAAAACAATATTTACAGAAGCTGAATGGAATTTGGTAAAAAAATATTTTAAGCAAAATATTATAGAAAGTAGAACTGGAAGTCATAGAAGTTATGTCTATAAAGTTTTAAGAGGTAAAACTTGCTTAGAAACATATAAGGCTAAAAAAATTATTAGAGAATGTGAAGATTTATTAGCTGAAGCTCAATACATGGAAAATGGAATATAAAAAGCACCAAAACCTTGATTTGCTATACAATTTAAGCAAATTATATGAAGAAGAATTAAACGATTCTTTAAAAATGAAGCAATTATTAGACAAGGGTAATTTGAATACAAAACATCTTCAAGAAAAAATAGTTATGTCCAACAATGTTTTGAAATCCATTGATGAAATTAAATATCATATAGAAATAGGATATTATGATCATTTGGACATAGTTGACATACTGATTAAAAAGGTAGATTATCACATGAATAACATAAAAAAACTTAACAATGAAAAATAGGAATGAACTTTACAGCAACTCACATCCAATACTAATAGAAATGCTGGAAAAGGTATTAAAGATTAATTTTAACAATGACGATGCTACAATAATTTCAGGTTATGAAGAAAAAAATACTAAAATATCTTCATTTACCGATATAATAATCCAAATGGCTAATAGATATACTTCAATTAAAGGAGTTAATGAAATTAGATTATTACAGCACAAGTTAATAGACTGTATTCATCTTTATAGAGAAGATAGTTTTTTTAGAGAAAACAATTTAGATCAAAATAATAAGATTCGGTTGGAGCTTCAAAAGCTTATAGACCAGCTGTATCTTTCTAAAGATGTGATGGAAAAATTGGCTAAAATGGTGATTATTGAAAATGAAGATTTATCTAATCAGCTTGATAGCGTTAAAATGAATGTAGAAGTCCTATTGAATTATTTGGAGAACAAAAAAAATGCAGTTCAATTTGTTCCAACAGCTAACTTATTATAATGACTATTGAAGAAATAAAATTTATAATGAAAGAGGATATAGATTTTTTAAGGAAAAGCAAATTTAATGAGCATAGAATAAATAAAAGACAGCTTTTCTATGATCATATTATAGAAAAGCTTTCAGCTCCTTCAATAGAAAATTTATATTTCGATTATTTAACTAATAAAACCGATGGAGCTATTGAGATTGGAGATCATTATTTATATCCAGTATGGATAAAGAAACCTCAACAAAAAACACTTATTAAACCAAAATAAATTTAAAATGGAAAACAAAACATTTGAAATACCATCAGATAGTTATATAAAACTTCCGATTGATCCTGATTCTATGAATTTGGAAAGGTTATCAATAAGTAAGAATCAGTATATGGACGCTATCGAATATTCATTATTCGTTTATAAGAACAGAATATATACTGGGTACGATACAAAAGAAGAAAATGCTTCTGGTAGAAAAATGATCGGTTTTAAAGACATTTCAAATTTTAGAATTGAAGTCATGTCGCACATGAATGACGAAAATGAATCTAAAAGATTAGTTCAAATAGAAAATACTGATAATCAAGAAGTAACATTTGAAATTCAATCTAATTCTTTTACTACTTATGGAGCTTTTCAAGTTATGGTAGAAAGCTTTGGAAATTTTTATATAGATGCTTCACCTTCTGATTACAAAAGATTAAAAAAATACCTTATGGATAAAATGAAATCCGGAATAATGGTAAGTATTCTTGGATGGCAAAATGCTGGGTATTGGTGTTTTAATAATGGATTAATTGAAGATGGAAGATTTTACAGCTATGATAAAAATGGATGTATTAATATAGATTCCAAATTAGTTTACGTTCCTTCAGCTAATTCATTGTATAAAGACAATGATCATAAATTTGTTAACCAAAAAAGATGTCAGTTTATACAGTCTAAAATAACATTTGAAGACTGGGCATTTCAAATGAAATTAGTTCATAGAGATCATGCCATGCTTTCTATTTCATTTCTTTTATCAGCAATATTTACTGATTATTTATTTAAAACACATGGATTTTTTCCTTTATTATTTATATATGGCGAAGCTTCTACCGGTAAAACAATGATGGTACAAAGTTTACAATCTATTTTCGGTACTCCCCAGCCTAGCATGAGTATTTTATCAGATGCTGATTCTCCTAAAGCGAGAATAAGAAAATTTGCAGAATTTAAAAATATGCTCGTTTTTTTGGAAGAATACAGAGCTTCGGTAGATAATAAAATTAATGAGTGGTTAAAGAGTATATACAATAGGATTCCATACGGTAGAGCTACTAGAGATTATTCCTTCCATACTGATAATGTTCCTTTTAATAGTTCGGTAGCAATTACTGGGAATGATTTTCCTGCTGACGATGCTTTAATTACTAGATGTATAATTGATGAAATGCACAAAAGCAGTTTTGATGAATTTGAAAGAAAAGAATTTGATAAACTTATAGATATGCTTGATAAAGGCATAAGTCATTGTTTAGCTGAAATTTTAGAACATAGAGATTATTTTATTGATCATTACAAAAAACTATTTCCTGTTTCTAGAAAAAAGGTATCTGAAGCTTTTTCAGAAAAAGAAATTCATAATTCTAGAAGTATAGAAAATAATTCTGTATTACTCAATACGGTAGCTGTTTTAGAAAGTAAAATAACTTTACCTTATTCTAGTGACGATCTTTTAAATTATTTGGTCAAATGTGCCAATAGACAAGAATCAAGAAGATTTAATGAAAGTGAAATAACTAGATTTTGGGATATAATTTTATATTGCATAAGACAGCAATCTTTAGCTCAAGACATTCATTATAAAGTAGAAAGAGGTGATCAAAACTTGATTTATATCTCTTTTAAAATTTGCTATATAGAATATGCTAAACATATTCGATCAATACATAATGAAAAAGCTTTACCGAAAAACACTTTGACTGGAAAGCTAAAATTATATCCAGCCTTTGTGGCTAATAAAAATACAAGAATTGGAAGTTTAGTAATTAAAGCATGGTGTTTTAACCTTGATTTAATGGATGCAGATTTTAAAGCACATATTTTAAATTTATGAAAGTATTGGAATTATTTGCTGGTAGTCGGTCAATAGGAAAAGTTGCTGAATCTCTAGGACATGAAGTTTTTTCTGTCGATATAATGGAATTTGAAAAAATTGATTTGGTGACAGATATTTTAGATTTAGGAAAAAAGGATATACCATTTAAACCAGATATGATATGGGCATCACCTCCATGTACATATTTTAGCGTAGCTAGTATTGGAAAACATTGGAATAGGGATCACAGTCCAAAAACAAAGGAAGCATTACATGGATGCAAAATTGTTTTAAAAACAATAAGCTTAATTAAAGAAATAAACCCAAGATTTTACTACATCGAAAATCCTAGAGGAAAACTTAGAAAGTTAGAATTTATGAAATATATTCCTAGAACTACGATTTGGTATTGTCAATATGGAGATAAAAGGGCAAAACCAACCGATATATGGAGTAATAATATTTATTCGATTTATAACCAAGATGGATGGATTCCTAAAAAAGAATGTTTTAACGGCAATAAAAACTGTCACCATGAACCAGCGCCTAGAGGATCGAAAACAGGAACGCAAGGATTAAAGGATAATTATACCAGGTCAAAAATACCAGCTGAACTTTGCCAAGATATAATAGAGTTTACAGCAAAGAGATTTTAAAAAAAAAGCTCCCCACTGAAATATTACAGCATTTGGGGAGCTAATGAAACAAGTGAAATACCTTCCTTTAAACCTATTGTGAATCTAGTAAACATTTTTCAGTTAACCAAATAGCACATTCTTCTTTCGTCTTAAAATATTTTATTAGACCATTTAGATTATCATCTGTTATGATAAGTTTATAAGGGGCATTAGAAGCTATATTATATTTAGCATTTATGCAACCTAATTTTGGATGTTGAATTATCTTTTCTTTTTCTTCTTCTAAAATGTATAAGTCTACTAAAAAAAGAGATTTATTCAATATATATACTTCTTTACTAGTCATGAAATTTATTTTAATAGTTAGAATAAATACGATTATTGGCATCGCAAATTAAAGGAAGTGACCACCATGATTTTTCAAAACCTAATTTTGATAAATTGATGGCATAATTGACAGCATCTAATTCATTCATGAATAACATAGCTTCCTTTTCATCAGTAGGAACTGCAAAATTAAAATCATCTTCTTCATAAGTTAATGATTCAACAAAAACAGAACTTCCATCTTTAATTGTGTATTCAAATAATTCGCCATTCCAAATTTCACCATGAGATTTTTTTGTAGGCAACTCATTTAGGATTACAAATTGATTATTTAATTTTCTATTCATAATTTCTAATTTTTATTGTTTTCAGCTTCTGCTCCATCCTTTATTAGTTATAAAATCGAAAAGTTTATCGTTTTCATCTTCAAGCATACCAATGTAATTGTATAAAGCATCTAGAAAAAATTTATCATCACGCTTTAGCTGTTCATATCTACCGAAATCTGTCCAAAAATATTTTACAGCAGTCTGGGCATCTTTAATGATCTGATTCTTTTTCATAATAAAAGGTTTAAACGTTATTGCATCATTGCACTTTCAAGATAACACACATTTGTTTCACCAATGTTATCAAAATGTTAAGAGATAGTTATTTTAACTCAAAATAGAAATTTAATGAAGTAACAAAAGTAACAAGGTAACATAAACTATAAATAACTGTAATCCAGTCAATTAAAATTATTTTGATCTGTGTATCTGTTACCTTTTGTTACCTTCTGTTACTTTTTCACATTAATATTTGCTTTACAAAAGTTTAAAAAAGCTACACAAAGTAACAGATATTAAACTTATAAAAGATTGATTTTTAATATTTTATGTATTTGTTACTTTGTTACTTTTTTTTTCTACGTTCTAGCCTTGCTTTACGTCTATTATTACGCTTGACTATTTTATCGTATTTGATGCTTAATCTTTTTGCTTTATTAATTGCCTTTTGCCGGATTTTTTCTTGATTTAATTCCATTCTTTTAATTCTAGCTTCTGGCGATGGAATGAGCTTATTTATAATTGATATTAGAGCTTCAATAAATTGTTTAATCATATTCATTATTTTTATACAAATTAAAATAATATGTCGAAGCCTATTATAATGAAGGTCTATATAAGAGATGGATCTACAGCTTATAAGAAGAAAAAAATGCTAGAATCTCAAATTAAACGAGAAATAACTTGGTCAGATTTTTTAAACGTTTGTGTAGATCACTTTTATAATAGCTGTTCGTTTTGTGGAACAAAATCGAAGCCATCCAATATTTATTTAAAAAACTATGATTTCTATCAAAGAAAGAAAAAAGTTGAAACTGATCTTAAAGAAGATAACATTATAACTAAAGATGAAATCCCAGAAATAAATAAAAATTCAGAAGTGGAAAATTTAAACAATGAAAATGAAATCAATGAATAATATTAAATGTGTTTGTGACAGTTGCAATAAATGTGATAACCAGGATCTTGTTAAGGTAAATAAACAAGATCTAGATCTTCTACTTAAAAAATGTGCATACTATGAAAAATCGTACAATGATTTAAAAGTATGTATAGAAAATTTTGTAGAAGCAAATTCAGATGAAAACGGAAAATTTGCTACATCTAAAATCATTGGATCAATAACTGCTGGACTTCCTTCATTATTGACTGGTAATTCCAATGGTATTAATAAACTCTTAGATAAAATAAAACTTCAAGAATTAATTACTAAGGGAGCTGAAATAATAGAAAAAGATAAAGAGCCTAAAGAATGGGAAAAAGAAAAATAGATTCTAATATTAGACAGCTTATAACTCAATATAGGCGATTAAGAGATAAACATGGAAGATCCAATTTTCCTGGTGATCCTTACCGAATGAAAATAGATACTTTGAAATCTAGGATTGAAAAATTTAGTAATCCAACAAACAAAGTTGAGGATATAGAGCCTATTGAAGAAACTACTTTTAAAGATGAAAAAGCTATTGATAAAGCTGTAGATACAATAGTAGAAGAACAAGAAAAAAATCAATTATCTAATCCTGAAACAAGAATGGATAAAACTAATGGATATTCTGACGATTTTGTTTCTATAAGTGAAGCATTATCGAAGCCATCAATACCGATTCAAAAAATTGAAACTAATGATCCGGATAATGAAGGAGAAGAAGAAGATCCATATGAAGAAGTTAATGAGTTTAACGATGGAGCTGAAATTGATGAATCTATATCTGAAGAAGAAGATTTTGAAAATGAAGCTAGTCAGTCTTTTATGCCATTAAACGAACTTGCTTCCTTAATAGCAGAATTGCATGATCATCTACCGTTGCTTACATCTAGAGTATATGCTAAAGTTATTTTTGAAGATAAAGGAACATTAGCTGAAGCTAAATTGATTGATAAAAAAGTAAGGAACTCAACAATTAATGGTAACGCTGTAGAACTCAATGAAAAAGAAAGAGAACTTTATGATTTATATTCTCAAGTTGAAGACTATAAAGAAAATGCTAAACCTAATAGCCAGACTAAAGAGTTGCTTAAAAGAGCTTGGGAAATTCAGCTTAGAAAATGGGGATATGATAATATTGATGTTGATAAACATTCATTATCGTTTGCTTATGGTTTATTAGCTATTCAGATGGGGTTACCTTTTTTACCACATATCGGAAAAATAAAATTTAGAAAAACCAAAAAGAAATGAGGCAATACTATAAATGTTTACTAATTGGATCTAACCAAACAGGAAAAACTTATTTTACTAGACATACATGGGCAAAATCAATATTAAACGGTGATCCTGAAAAAACTATAATTATAGTAACTGATAATTTACAAGATAATTCTTTAAAAGGGATTCCAAAATGCACATCAATCAAAAATCTTCCAAAATACGGATCAGGAATAGTCGCTTTTTGGGATAGCGATTTAGTTGAAGAAGGAGGAAATAAGGCTGTTTTTGCCGGATTACATAAATTAATGAAAGCTGGAAAACTTAATAAAGGTGGTTTAGTATTTGACGATGCTACAAAGTGGTTTACCGAAGGTAAATTAGATCGTAAAGTTGAAGCTTTGCTTTATGATTACCGACATTCTGCTTTAGACATATTAATCATAATGCACAGTATTTCTAGCGTACCCAAAAGATTGTTAAACCAAGTTCACATTATCAGCTTGAAAAAAACTTTAGAACCTGGTTACGATGAAAAGTACTTTAGATCTAGAGGTATTCCTAATTATACTAAGGTATATGAAGCTTACAAAGAATTACAAAGAATTGATTTAACTAAAACTCCACAAAAATGGAAAACAATAACAATAATGACTGGTTTGGGATAAAAGGAGTTGTTTCTAAAAGTCAAGTTGCAGAAGCTTATGGCATAACTACACAAACTTTAAGAAATTGGCTTATAAAATTTAAGTTTTATGAAAAACATCCGGAAAATTTTAATTCGAATGTTTTTACTCCCAAACAATTAAAAGATATAGTAGATCACTTAGGAGAGCCTTAATTAATCTAATGAATGATAATTTAATAAATATGTATATGAATTGTTATTTGAAGTTACTATAAGACACATCTCTAAATATCATGTAGTATTATCGCCTAGTATTTGTAAAACACAAACAAAAAAAAATATGCCCACATTATCTGATTATATGCCAAAAATTCAAATGGTAGTAACAATCGTGGTAGCTTTGGTTATTGTACACCAAATTGACTATCACATTTTCGGAGGAAAAGAAGCTAGAGAAGCTTTAACTTCTACACCTCCAGCTTCGGAATAAAAAATAATTAATGTATCATAATAAAAAATCAACTATGCGTAAAACTAATGGTATGTCACAAGCTGTGGCAATGCGAACTGAAGCAAAAGCATCCAATGGAGGATATACTTTTGCTGATGCTGAAGCAATGAAAATTTCAGCACGAAATCCCTTCCCTACAAGTCGCGATTTCAATTTTTCGATAACAGTAAGTAATGCTCTTACTTCTGGAACTGGAGTTGTTTCTCTTTTAGATAATCCAATTAATGTTCTAGATCCAGGAACGCTTCGTACTACGAATGTAACCTACGATGCTGGAGCTGCTTCAAGCAAACTTGATGTTTCAAGTTCTTTTCCTGGTGGTATTACTGGTCTTAAAGGCTGGTTAGGAGCTGGATATGTAATTGATATCAATCGTATTCTTTATACTGCTGATGTTGCAACTCAATTTAGTGAAACTTTTGAAGTTGCTAAATTAGTAGGAATTGAAGAAGGTACGGTCAAGAAAAATATTAGTGCTAAAGTAGGAAGTGCAGCTGGTCCTCAAGTTTTCCAATCTCTACGTTTAGAGATTCCGGTAAGCTTAGAGCTTTCTTCAGTTACTGATCTTTTAGTTTCTTTTGTCAATCCAGCTTCTGGAACAAACACTACGATCTTTAATTTCTTTGGAAAGTATGCTGGACAGCCTTCTTCGCTGTAAGTTATATCTATCTCTAATTGTTGAAGCTGGTCTGGTCTTATGTGGATCGGATCAGCTTTTTTTTTAACGATAAAAATCAATTATGTCACGAATAACAGAGTTTGAGTCAAATTATTCTCCAGGTGGTTATGAGTTTACAGATTTTTCTAATAATTCATCTGGAGTTACTCAACAAGAAATAGATTATCAACAAGCTGAAGAAGGAGGATCATTTTGGTCAAGCTTTTTTAGTAGTGCCGTAGAAGCTATACCAGGAACTTTACAGGGTATAGGAGGATTAAGAGCTTCAAGAAATCCTAATTTAACTTCTTATTCTCCTAGTTTAGTTGGTGATTCAACATATGTAACATACGGTAATAACAGGAGAGGTGGTTTTACTAGTCAAGATCGCCCAATAGGCGAAGGATCTAAAACCATGACTATAGTGATTGCTTCAGTAGTTGCTGTCCTGGTAATAATTACCTTATTTATTTTATTAAGAAAAAGATAAAGATGAATAGAAATAACATAATATTAGCAGTTGCTTACTTAGTTATAGTTGGAGTTTATTTGTCAATGTCATTCAAGAAAAAAAGTTAACATGAAAGATTCAGAAAATTTATTAATTATAGCTTTAGCCGGTGGAATTATTTATTATTACTGTGTTTATAAGAAAAATAATTGTGGTTGTAAAAAGAAAAGTCAACCTGTAGCTGAAGAAGAAAATGGCAATACTGCCTATTCTGGTTTAGATAATGCTCAATATGAAGTAGAAGGAGTAAATGTCGCTCCTATGGATACTGTTGGTTATGCTGATCCTTCAGCTCAATTTGCACAGGAAGCTTTAACAGCAACTACACAAGCACAAATGACTACACAACCTTATACCGGTATAAGTGGTATCCAAGATTTCGCTGAATTAAATGCTGTCGAGGGGGGATTCCAAATGTATTAATATTGAGCTATGGAAAAACCATTGGTTTATTTAGCATCTATTGGAGCGATTGCTGGATCAGCTTTTTATGCTTTTTACCCTAAAAAAGACGAAAAGAATGTTCCTAAAACTAAAAAATATGTTCCTAGTGATGCAACAATAAACAAAATTAAAAGTGGACGTTATAAGAGATATGAAGATCCAGGTTTCGTTCCTTTTGCTAGAGTAGAGGATAATTTAAACGCTAGTAAAAATTTAAAGAAATGGTCTGAAGAACAAGGTCACCAAATAACCGGAGAAGCTTTTATTTATGCTTTGGATTCTTGGTTTTGGGGAATGGACATGAGATCTTTCGGATACGTCATTGACGATTTTGAAGATGAAATCAAATCTTTCATATCTGGAGGAGGATTAATTGATCGGCTATTAATAGAAAAAGGATCTTTTTTGCCATCTGAATTAAAAAAATGAGTAATAAAAGAATAATAGGAATAGCATTGGTTATTAGCATATTGCTAATAGCTTATAGGTTATTACTAAGATCTAATGTTATATCTATTGAAGGAGAATATAAACCAAGTGGAAAATTTTTAGATGCGTTACAGACTTTACCAGAAAGAGGGGAGCCAGGTTTAGTAAATAATTGGCAAGGCCTGGATGCCATTCCGGATGGAGAAGAAATTAGAGAGGTAATTGAGCTACAAAGAGTAGATGTCGCTGTTAAAACCGGTGAAAGGCAATATGTAAAAGGTTCATGGGGAGATATTGCTCAATGGATGCGATTAACTTTTAATTATCCTGAAGCATACGATGTTTTACATCGAAAGGTGTTTGGATGGTTTAAAGGTGTAAATATACAGCCGGTAGGTTTTAATATTTATGTGTTCAAATTTGAAATAGATAATTATCTAAACTCATCTTCTCCAATGGATGTAGATAACATAGAAATAGGAGAATTTTTATGAATACTAAAACAATAAATACAGTTATTATCACTATTTGTGCTATAGTGATAGCTAATCTGATATTAGATATTATAATGATAAAAGACAATAAAAATGAATGAACAATATCCAGATTCTTTTCAGGATTATTTTTATGATTTAACTAATCCTACAATGACACATCGTCTTTATGTAGATCCTAGAACTTTAACTATAGTTGCTTTAGGAGTTACCGTTGCTGTCATAATAGGCATTTTGGTTGTTTCAACATTAAAAGCTAGAATTAATTAATTATGAAATTTATAGAAAACTTAAAAAGCTGGAAAACTTCATTAGTAGGTTTATCACTAGCAGTCGTTACATTACTAACTTCTTTCAATGTCATTAATCCGGAATGGGGAGCTGAATGGAATGAAAATGCTTCATCTGTTATTGATGATCTTTTTGTAGCTATTTCAGCTATATCTTCAGTTGTGCTTGTATTTATGGCTAAAGATTCACAAAAAGAAGATCAAGATGATCCGGAATTGGATTCTTAGAATTTGTGAATATCCTTTAGCTATTGCTAGTTGGATAACAGCCGAAGCATTGCTTAGAAATGCAATGTCTATAGTAAGTGCATTAATAGTAGTTGTATTAACTCATTATTTAAAAAGATATTTAGAAAAAAAATAAATGTCATATAACATTATAAGACATAATGGAGTTACCAGGTTTTGGTATAATGTCCTTTCTACTATAAAGGAATTAGTGGCTATTATTTCTAATGGTACTACGTCAAATGTCTTACAGGCTAATACACAAGGTACTTCCGGAAACGCTAATTTTGGTTTTACCGTAGAATTAGATTTAGGAAAATATATCTGTTTTAATGGACAGCTTTCAAATGCTGATAATCAATTTTTGATAGGTAAAGGAGTAACTCAAAGTGATCTCACATTAACTTCAAGTGCTGGAACTGGAAGTATTTTTTTTGGCGATGCTGATTTTGATCCTTATGCTAGAGGTCAAGCTGGTGGAGCTTGTAAGCTAGATACAGATACAGCTTTGGTTTGCGTTCCTCAAGTTGGAACTGGCAATGTTTTTAAAGTAATTACTTATAGTGGAGGAACTGCTAATATTGTAACCTCTTTAACTTTTAACGATGGCGATACTACTAATTATATAGATAGATTCCCTAAATTTCAAGTTTTAAAAGTTACAGGATCAGTTTATACAGTTGCTTCTACCGGATTAAGTAGGACTGGTGCTTTTCCCTATGCTAGAGTGTGGGATATTGATCTTTCAGGATCCGGATCAGCTACTTCTAGAGGTATAATTTATCCAATGGGTACTTCAGGTAGTGGTAATGGAGCTACTCAATTATGTTATTTAGGAACTGTAGGGGGTAAGGAATGCTTTGCTATTTTTTACGCTAAAAGTACTTCCGGAGCTGGGGTTGCTTATTATGCTGTTTATGAGTACAATACTTCCACCAATACTTTAGTCGAAGTTGTTGGTGATACTTTATATAAGTCTGGATCTAATTCATTTGAAGCTAATGTGCAATTCAAAATAGAAGATGGTGTTGGAATAGTTTTGTTCGTAGAAAATAGCAATACTGGTCAAATAGCTGGTGTTAAATGGAATGGTACTACTCTATCTATAGGATCTTTATCATCGTTTGGATCTTCTTCTTCACCAGCTAGATTTCCAGCTATACGACAGTACTACAATGGAGAGGAAAATTCTACTAGTCAATTCGTTATGGGTGCTGGTGTAGATCAAAATACTAGTGGAGTTAAAGCTGTTTATAATGTATTTCCAGCTTCATATAATTCTACTTCCAATGTGTTTAACACTACGGATTTTAATGGATCAGATAGTAATAATGTTTTAAGTGATTCTTCTACCACAACTACATTTAGTGGAGTACTTCATAATACTTTTATAGGTTTAGAAGATTATGAATATGGAGCTACGATAAACGTTTATAGAGATTCAGTTGGAACATTTAGAGGATCTAAAATGAATAGTTTTAAAATGTCATATAATTAATGAAATTTTTAGTAACAGAAATAGATAGGCAAATTTGTTTAATAGCTGATAATATAATATTGGAAGACGATGGTTTATATTATGCTTGGAATGATTTAACTCCACATAAAGTAACTAGAGCTGATTCTACTTCTCAATTAGAAATAGTTGATGTTCCTGTAGGAACTGAATTACCGGAAGATAATTATATTATTTCTAAGTACTGTTATACTGAAGAAGGAGAATTTGTTGTTTCGGAAAATTGGAATCCAGGTGACGAAGTATAAAATATAATAAGATGCAAGAACAAAAAGTAATATTTCAGAATACGATAATAGCGAATGTAACAACTCCTTATAAGGCTGGAGCTTTAAGGATCACTATTCAAGTTGATACTATGGCAAATGCCGGAGATCTTAAATTGGTTTTCGCTGATGGAAGTGAATATAAATTTCCCGCTGGAACTTATGGTTTTTCTTTAGATGCCGAGCCAGGAAGTTATTTTCAAGCTTTCGATTTAGATTCAGCTTCTAATTTGCCTACATTTTTTCAATTAGCAGTTTATTATTAAAATATAGCTTATGCCAATAGGAACAGCAATAATAGGAGCTATTGGAGGAGCTATAGCTCCAGTAGCTAATTTAATAAGCGAAAAAAAAGCTCGTAAAGATCGTGATGCCTTGATCGAAGATGAATTAAGATTTCAAAGAGAAATGGCGATCATTGAAAGAGAATCAGCTTTATTAGATCCTACGTTATATGAAACTTGTATTGATCAATATGAATCAACTGGTGGAATATCGGAGCTATGCCAAGATGCTGGTTTTACACGATCAAAAATAGCTCAAAAATCAGCTGAAAAATCAGAAAAAACTAAAAAGACTATTGGAGGAGTTGTCATTGGTATTGTTCTTTTAATAGTAGTATATTTTTTAATTATTAAAAACTAATAAAATGCCTAATAGCAGAATTTATGTAAAAAAGGTTTATCCAATTAAGGGTAGACGAGATTTCTTTAAATATGTAGTTATTGATAATGGCAAAATTGCTAAAGGATTTCAGGGTAATAGAAACAATGTAGAAATGTATTTTGACCAAAAATCTAGTGCTGAAAGAGTTGCTAATGCTAGAAGAAAGCTAAATCAATTATCTAAAAAATTGGCTACGACGAAAACAAAGAAGAAAAAATAAAAAAATAAATTATGGCAGTAGATAAAGTAAAAGTTAGGGAGGTAATTTTGTTTGCCGAAAATGATTTTAGCAGTTATGAAGCTTTAATGAACATTTATTTACCAAATCTTATGAAAAAAAGATTGTCAGGTAAGTACGATAAAAAACAAGCTCCTAAATTATTAGAATATTACTATTCGAATTATGTCCGAAAGTATATGAAAATGCCAAGCAAATATGGATTTGATCCCAAATTGAATCCAGAAGAAAGAAAGGTTTTTAGTAAACACTTCAGCGATTATTTATGGGAAGAACATCTTAAAGGAGTAAGACCTAAAAAATCCACAAAGGGTATAGCAAAAAGTAAAAGAAAACTAAAAAAATAATAAACTATGACTATAGATCAATTTGTAGATCGTGTAAATTCTAATATACCTACTCAAGGGGTAAAGGTATTGGGAGATTTTTCTGTTTTCGGTAAAGCTGGATTTCCTTTTTATTTACTTAAAGTAGGAACTGAAATTGAACCAGCTACCTTTTCTCAAGGCAAGGGTAATATGTATTTATCACCGGAAAATCTTTCAGATGCCCAAGATCCTGGTGAGAAAAGAAATTGGTCATCAATTACTGGGTTTTATAGTGAAGGCGAATTTCGGAGTGTTCAAGTCAGAACAAAAGTTTTAAATAACGCTCCAGTACAAAAGAAAACACAAAAATCATTAACTGGTGAAGCTGTCGCTTTGCCATCTTTAGGAGTAATTGAAGATAAAACTATCAATGTAGATGGCGTAAAAGGCATAATAGATAGTGATTCTGCATTATTAGATGGAGCTGAAATATTAATTCCTTTTGAAGCATTTTCTATAGAAGAATTTTCAGATGTGAATATTTCTAATATAACAGTAGATGTTGCTAATTACTTAATGGATAATAACGTTAGTGTTGAGCTAACCGGAGCTAATGTTATTGGAGCTTGGAAAGGTGATAATTTAAACGATGTCTGGAAGGATTATTTTATACTAGGAAAAACATCAAAAATTAATAACGGTGAAACTTCTTTTGAAGAATTTAAAACTACACAGCTTTTAGATCCACTACAAGAACAAACAAATTCATTAACGGAAGATGTAAAAATTACTGAAGTAATTGATACTTATGATAGTGAATTTATAGGAACTGAATCACAAAAAAATTATGTTATTGTTCAGGCTGGATCAGGCATAAATGAATCTTCCATGCTAGTAGAAATTGGATCACCAGTAGTAACAAAAACCTCAACATCTGATCAAGACGAAAACAAAAATGCAAAAAATACCAAAACAAAAGCTCTTATAATTGGTGCTGGAGTAATTGCAGTTTTAGTAATTGGTTATTTAGTGTATCGCAGTAGAAAAAGTTAAATGAATAAGAATACTGAAATTATTTTATTAGCCTTAGCTGTTTTAGCATTGGTTTATAGAAAACAAATAGGAGAATATCTAAGAAAAAAAGATATTCTTCCAAAACAAAAAAAAGCACAGTCTAAACCACAAAATTTAACTCCTAATCAAGAACTTGAAAGGGAAGGTTATATTGATGCTATTAAAAACTCAAAAAGAGAATATTTTGATCGAGTTGCTTCATTAGATAATATAGACATGGAAGATATTTATGCTGTATTTGACGATTTAACTACTCAACAGTTAAAAGATATGTATTCAATGAATATATCTGAATTTGAAGCTGAATTTGGTCAATTACTTTTATCTAAATATTCATTATCAAATTAAATTAAAACTATGTCTGAAAAACAATTACGAATGCGATTCTTGATCGTTTATGCTTTACTAGGTTATATTATTTATTGTCTAAAAAATAAAGATTATGCCTCTTAGATATTATGTAATGTTCGCTTTGCTTATTTATATTATTTATCTAGTAAAAGATTAAGAAAACTTCCAGGATAACATATAAAAAAATATTAAAAATTAAATTGTAAAAATGGCAAAATCAAAAAATCCTTTAGGTACTATCGCTATAGTTGCTGTCGTAATTGCTACAGCAACAGCTATTTACTATGGCGTTCGTGCTAGACAGCAAGAAAACCAAAATAGAAATTTAGGAATAGGTGTGGATATTAACGTTCCTCAATAATGGATGCAAGGCAAAAAAAAATAGTTATATCTCTAATTGTAGTTGGATCTATAATAGGTTTAGTAGTTTTAGCTGTATCGCTTAAAACTCGCGACGAATATGGCGATCAAATAGAGGAAAACTATGATTATATCTGTCCAGAACATCTAGTTGATCCGGTTACTGGAGAATGTAGCTCTAGCTGGTCAATTACAGAAGCTGAATGTGAATATGCTAGAGAACATGGGCATCTAGAATATTATCAAGAACAAGGGTTTTGTTTAGATGAGTAGAGGTTTAGAAAATAATAATCCAATGGTTTTAAACCAATCTAATCCAGATGCTTGGGAGGGGTTATCTGGATCAGATGCTGATGGTTTATTAATCTTTGATTCCGATGTCTACGGAATGAGAGCCGGAATGATCAATTTATATAATGTTTATTATTTAGGTCAATACAATGTTATTGATTTGGCTAATAAATATTTTCCGGAAGATCCAACGTATGCCGTAGAATTTGCGAATGAACTGGTAAGACATTTGGATCTAGCTGATATTGATCAAAAAATTCCGGAAGAAAAATGGAAGGATGTTCCCTGTGTGGTAGCTTATTTTGCTAGTCAATGGGATTGCGATCTTGATAAATTAAATCAAGCTGTGGATTTATTACCTACGGAAGAAATGAAAGATTTATTTCGTAACGCTAAAAAATATACTCCTTCGGGTAAAGCAAAAAAAACCACGAATAGTAAAAAATCCTTTTACGAAAGATATAAATATTACTTTTTTGGATTAATATTTTTGATCCTTATAATTTTAGTTGTTTTACTTACAAAAAAGAAATAATGGAGCTAACAAAACCACAAAAAATAGCTTTTATATGTTTAGGCTTATTGGTAGCTTTTGGTTTATACCGATTCGCTATGGCACAAGCTGATAAAAGAGGAGGACAGGATACGTCCGATACAGAGGCTGAAACAAAGATTGAAGAAGATCAATATGAAGAAGCTTTAGAAAAACAAGAAGAAGCTGGTATTGTCCAATCTTATCCTAGTTCAAAATATGAAGAATTAGCTGATCAGCTTGAAGAACAATTATGTCCTAGCTGGGCATTTACTAACGTTTACGGAAAAAGTGATAAATGCCGGTATTATGTTGCACATTGCCATAATATAAAAGATTGGACATTGCTAAAAAAAGCTTTTGGACGTAGGCCACATTGTAAATATGTGTTTATTCCTTATGATCAATGTCCAAAGAAAAATTTACCTACTTTATTAAGTGAAGAGTTAAATAAAAGTGCTAGAAAAGAAATAAATGATCTTTTCTATGCTAGAGGTATTCCAGCTACGGTATAATGCCAATAAATTTTTATAGCATAAATAAAGCTTCTTCTAAAGAAGTAAAGGATGTTTTATATCGCTATAATTTAAAGGGAGTAAATAAGCCTAAAAAAACTCCATATCATACTTTAAAATCACACCTGGTTTTAGCTGGTAAAAATGGAAAATATAAGTTAATCCGTTTTGGACAGCAAGGCGTAAAAGGAATAACTGCATTCCCAAAAAATAAGCAAAAAAAAGCTAGGGAAAACTTCCAAAAGCGACATAAGAAAAATATTCAAAAAGGTATTTTTTATCCTGGTTACTGGGCAAATAAAGTCAAATGGTAATTAAAAAAAATTCACAGGATCTAGTAAGTGCTAATTTTACTCATGCTGAATATTATTCAGCTAGTAGAGGTCAGGGTGAAAGCTTTGAGTTATCAGATATTTGCATAAATGCGATTCAGTATATTCGAGAATATTTTGGGGAGCCAATAGTCATTACTTCTACTAGAAGAAGCAAGTCAGAAAATAAACGTATTGGTGGATCTTCAAGATCACAGCATATTACCGGAAATGCTGTAGACTGGGTTTTTAAAAACAATAGAGATAAAAATGCCGAAAAATTCTATAGAGAGATCATTGCTGGGAGTGATTTTCTTTTACACCTTCTGGGGATGGGTATTTTGGGGATTGGAATATATAAATCTTCCAATAAAAGTGGGATTTTTTGTCATTTGGACGATGGGAAAAGCCATCTTAATGAAAGGAAGGAAATAACAGCTTGGGATAATAGAAAGGTTTTAGACTGGGGAAATATTAAAGTAACTTCTGAATTTATCAGGAATTTAAACCTTAATCCTGGAGAGGTAAACATACCAGTTGTAAAATCGAAGTACGATCTTTTTATAGAAAGGCTTAAAGATTTATCTCCAGATGAAATTTATAATAAAATTGTGAAGTAATGAGAATTTCAGATAGTGATGTTTATATAGCTGGAGGATACATTTCTATGAAACAGATGTATCAAGAATTTGTTGATGACTGTAGAAATAGATATACTCCAGCTAGTGGTTATTTTGAATTTTCAGATATTGTCTTAAAAGGTTGTGAAGCAATCGGAATATTTTGTGATCTCCCTAAAGGAGGTATTTATTCAAGCTCCAGCTACAGACCTGGAAAATGTAATAAATGGGCTGGAAGTGATGTAATTGATTCACAGCATATTACCGGAAATGCTATTGATATTGTTTTTAGAGGACCAGGTGTATCCAATAAAAAATGCTTGAAGAAAATATGGGACGATCTCTATTGCAAAGGAGAGCTGTACCAAACGTTAGAAGAAATCGGAATTTTAGGAATTGGCTGTTATGATACTTTTATTCATCTAGACGATGGAAGAAGTCCATTAAGAAAAAGAACTAGAATGTCTGGATGGGGATCGAGGTACGATCACTATGGAAAAGGAAAAAATACCTACTGGTCTACCAGCTATATTGCTAAAACTCCATACTTTGCCTGTAGCGATGGAATAGCTCCTGAATCCGGAACTCCATCTGGTTTGGGCGATTGGTTAGAAAGCCAAAAAGATCCGGAAGATGGAGTAAAAAAACCTAGAGCTAAGGCTTTTGAAATAGCTATGATTTCTTTAGCGTTATTAACAGTTGCTGTATTATCGTTTTTTGTTATTAGAAAAAGAAGAAGAAATAAATAATGAAGTATTTAACTCCTGTTTTACTATTTGTAATAATAGTGGTACTAATTGTTTTAATAGTGCGAATCGAAAAAATATATCAAGGGATCAAGCCAGTAATTGAAGATGCTCAACAATTAAAATCCATATTTGGAAAATGAGTGGAGAAGAAATGAGATTTATATATCCAAAGCTTAGAAATGCGACTAACCACATTGTATTTGCGTTCAACGATACAGATGAAGTTGCAATAGCTACTAATTTAACTCAATCTCAGGCTTTAGAAATTATAGGCTATCTAACTAAATTGATGGATAATGCAGAAAACAGCTAAAATAATTTTGATTATATCAGTTTTATTGCTAATTGCTGTAGCTCTATATTTTGTATATGGATCAAAATCTAATTTAAATAGCGATATAACAAAAAATAAAAATTTTGTTCCTGGTCACAGTCAATTAACTGATCCTGATTTTCCAATTACAGCTACTAAACCTAATACTCAATTAGATCAATACGATGTATTAATATTATTTGGAGGTGTAAATTATGCTACTCCACAATGGATGGAAGAAAATACTCCAGATACAATAAAAGAAAAATATTTGGTTTACTATCTAACCTGGAATTATGCAATAAACCACAAAGATTCATTATTAGCAGTATTAGATAAATTACCGGCA
>Ga0209645_1000352_pt1 | contig 24462 bp, 18 predicted proteins | sample ETNvirenome_6_30_FD_184070 | JGI IMG/M metagenome (GOLD analysis project Ga0209645, IMG submission 184070) | Marine viral communities from the Pacific Ocean - ETNP_6_30 (SPAdes) (version 2) | ecosystem: Environmental > Aquatic > Marine > Oceanic | place: Pacific Ocean | collected 2013-06-19
AAGGAGCAGCAGTACAAGAACTGGACGATAGCAACAGATTTCCCTGTGCTAGATGAAACCAACTGCGTATGCAAGTGCACCATTGCCAATGAGCAAGGGCGTGTAGTAGCAGTGGGTCATGCCCACGAAGAGCGCGGATCATCTAACATCAACAAAACTAGCTATGTCGAAAACTGTGAAACATCAGCCGTTGGGCGTTCATTGGCCATGCTCGGAATCGGAATTGATACCTCTATCGCCTCGGCCAATGAAGTCGAAGAAGCCATTGCGAAGCAGCAAGAACTCGTGGACCATCCTGTTGTACAGAAAATTGCGAAAGCCATTGATGCGCCCGTAGAAAACATCATGGACAAAGCCGTGAGCTACATCAAGTCACAGACGGACAAGAAGAAAGCCTTTACCGCCATCACCAAGAAGTATGGGGATCAGCTCACTGACAAGCAGGTGGCAGGACTCAAGAAGTTTGTGCGATGAAACAGAATCAAGCATCCCGCATCGTGGATTACATGCGCGACCACGGCTCAATTACAGCACTCGAAGCCATGCGTGACCTTGGGTGCTACCGCTTGGCCGCCCGCATCCATGACATCAAAGAGATGAGCTATCAGATTACCCGTGACTTTGTGTCCGTCCCCAACAGGTACGGGGAGACCACTCAGATTGCACGATACAGCATCGCGGAATGAGAAAGCAGCTCGAACAGGCAGTGGGTAAGCCCCACTTGTCATACAGCTCCATGAAGTATGCGCTTGGAGACATGCGCTTGTGGGAGATGTACATGAGGGGTGAGCTGAAGAAGGAGTCAGAAGCCTTGCGCTTTGGCACCCTGTATGACATGATGTTGTTCGAGCCAGACAAAGCCAATGAGGTATATTATACTCTTGACGACAGGGATGTGGTTGCTGATATTGGTGGCCGTAATCCTCGAAGCACGAAGCGATACAAAGAGTGGAAGGCAGAGCAGGCATCACAGAGGGCGGACCAAACGCTTGTATCACAGGAAGACTGGGATCAGGCCAAGGCGATGATTGCAAGACTGAAAGATTGCGGGTTGTATTACACGCAGTTCGATGGGGGTCAGTTCCAAGTGGAGTTCAATGTCGATTTGGATGGTGTGCCACTCAAGGGATTCTTGGACTGCTTACAGGATGACCGCATCATTGACTCGAAGTCTTCACGCAGCATCGACAAGTTCAGGTATGATGTCAACGGCTTCAGCTACGACATACAAGCATACATCTACAGCAGAGTCTTTGGCATCAAAGATTTCTATTGGGTGGTGCAAGAGAAGACATACCCCTTCTACCCCGCCAACGTCAAGTGTTCAGAAGAAACCATGTTCAGGGGTGAGATGAAGTTTCATCAAGCACTTGAGAACATCAACAACTATTTAAATGGAAAACAAAACTCTGAAGAGCATTTTGCTGAATTTATTGTCTGAATGTGTGGGCATTGTCATCGCCCAGGTTTTCTGGGTAGCATGTGCCTTATCAATTCTCCTATTTTTACACCAACTATTTAATTAAACCCTATACTATGAGCGATCAAAAGTATGACAGCGTCCTCTGCGGATACGCTGAAGAGCCCTTGCGGGACGACAACAACAACATCATTGCTTGGACCGTGCGTCTGAAAGACCACGAGCTGACAGAGATGATTGAGAAGTACGCCACAGCGCGTAACGAACAGGGACAAGGTGGCAACATCTACCTCACCATGTTCATGTCTAAAAACGGCAAGTCTTGTTGCCGTGTGTACGATCCTAACAGCGAAGCTGCCAAGGAGAAACGCGCTAAGAAAGCGGCGCAGAAGGAGGATGCCCTCCCCTTCTAAAGCTCCTATCTATTACATGACCGCTCGTGTCGCCTTCAAAAAACGGAAGGCTGTGCACGAGCGTGTCGTGTGGATAGTATCCGTCTTTGATACACCTGCTGACATACGCAGGTATGATTCCAAGACCATGCACAGGCTTGGTCAGGAGCTGTACGGCAAGACTGCCAAGGCAGAGAAGCAGATCATCATACGGGACATCATTGACAAGAAACGTATTTCATACTCAAACCTGACAAGAGATGAGCACAAGAGACAGCATCAAGAGAAAATGTGAGGAGATAAAAAACTTGCTTCTTCAGAAGAATGCCAAGTATGGTGACGCCGCCATCAACCCCCTCAACATTTTCAGTCAAGCCAACGCCAGTAGCAGCATCAAGATTCGCATTGATGAGAAACTGAAGCGAATACAAAACAGTGGGCTCGTAGACGATACAGAAGACACACTTAAAGACATCGTGGGATACATGATCCTACTCATGATTGCCAAAGAAAATGAAAGTAACAATATTCAAGAACGTCTACGACAAGACCAACCCCTGGCACGTCAGTCTACAACAAGCACTGTCGAGGATTCAGGATGGGAAATCACTTACGACCATAAGTGATGTAAGAGACGGAGAGACTGAAAAGAAGAAACAACTGCCCGTTGTATGTTGGAGTGGCGAGTTTTCAGAACGCGCTGACGAAGCGCTCTTCGAGCACTCTGGCTTTATCGTTTTGGACTTCGACCATGTCGATGTTGACAGCACCAAGACATCACTAGCGACAGACAACTATGTGCACTCCTGTTGGGTGTCGCCCAGCGGTCATGGCGTCAAGGCCTTGGTCAAGGTCACCAACCCTGAAAGACACAGGGATCACTTCAGGGCACTGGTAAAGTATTTCGACAGCCAGTATGGGTTGGACGTTGATGAGTCAGGCATCAACGAATCTCGTGCATGCTTCGAGTCATACGATCCAGACATTGTTATTAAGGAAAGGCATGACAAGTTTGGGGGTCTGCTTGTAGAGAACAGAGAGGAGAAGGAGAAGATAGAGGTTAAAGGGGACCACACAGATTACATGCGGCTGAACTTGGCGGCTCGTATGATCCGTCATGCTGAAGACGGAGACAAGCACGCCAGTCTTTTGAGAGCAGCAAAGCTGTGTGGGGGATACATTGCCGCTGGACGTATCGAGGAGGATGAGGCTGTTCGTGTCCTTATCAGAGAGATAACCAAGAGAGACATCGACAGCGAATCACAAGCCATGCACACGATTCGTGATGGCATTGAGCACGGAAAGCTGATGCCCATCAGGGATCTGATGCGCGAGGAGCAATCAGTAGAACGTGAGATGCAGCTGAGTGATGGGGACATGTCCTTTATTGCATCTGATGATGTGGATTGGAAGTGGATTGACGACTTCAGTCAGGGACTGATTGAGCTGGGGTTGGTCACAGGAGATGCAGCCCTGGACGAGTACTTCAGATACAAGAAGGAGTTCGTTATCCTCAACGGACACAGCAACGTAGGCAAAACAACCACAGTGCTATACATGATCGTGAACTCTGCGATTCAGCACGGATGGAAGTGGGCTATCTACAGCAGTGAGAATCAGACAGCGTCTGTAAAGATGGAACTCATGCAGTTTGCCATGAACAAGAAGGTGACTGACATGAACTACTTCGAAAGAAAGATGGCATACGAGTGGGTGCAAGAGCACTTCGTGGTCATCAACAACAGCCAGGTGTACAGCTACAGCGACATCATATTGTTTATGGAGAAGATCATGCGTCAGCGTGGGCTTGATGGCATCTTCGTGGACCCCTACAACAGTTTGAAGTTGGACATTGGCAACAGCAGCATCACCCCTCACGACTACCACTACGAGGCAGCGTCAGAGTTCTTGACATTCAGCAAGGCAAACGACATTGCAGTGTGGGTCAACACCCATGCCTTCACAGAAGCTCAACGGCGCAAGGGGCCAGACGGATTGCCAATCGCCCCATACGCAGAGGACACAGAGGGTGGCGGCAAGTTTGTCAACAGGTGTGATTGCTTTGTGACAATACACAGGAAGGTGCAGTCCCCAGACCATAGCATCAGGAAGATGACTGAGTTCCACGTTAGGAAGGTGAGGGTCACGGAGACTGGCGGCAGGCCCACACCACTGGAGGAGCCGTATCGTTTGACCATGAACCTATCACACACAGGTTTTACCAGCTGGGTAGGACAGAAGCCATTGTTCAAGACGCTGTCGTTCAACGAGAGTGAAAAACAAATGCCGCTCAACACCAGCTTTTTGAAGTCGTGATGGTGTATATTGACTCATGCGAAAGAAAGCGAAGAGGAAAAGAAAGACCTCTCGAAAGAAAAGCTTGGGGAGATATGCGTCAGCAATCGAGAAGTATTGTGCTGATCAACTGAAGGAGCATGGGCTGGCCTTCGACTATGAAGAGCACACCTATGAACTGCAAGACAAGTTTCGATACCCCAACAAGTACTTCAAGATGACGGCCAGGGCCAAGCATATGACAGATAAGACAGGTTCTGTTGTGCTGCCCATCACATACAAGCCTGACTTTGTAGGTAAAGATCATGCGTGGATCATAGAGACGAAGGGCTACCTGCCATCGCATCATGACTTTCCCATGAGATGGAAGCTGTTCCTCAGACATTTGGTGGAGAAAAACGCACCAGATGTTGTATTTTTAGCTAAGAACAGCGAGCAAGTGGATCACGCCATCCAGGAAATACTAGCATCTATTAAGAATGGAGAGATCTGAGCTTAGCTGGATGTATCACTTTGCCTGTGACCGCATCCATGAGGTCGTGGATGATTTGTATGAGGCCATACACGACAATCAAGGTTATCCACAAGAGGACTTTGAAAAAGTGTACCAGGAGGTGCTGGAAAGCAAGAGAAAAATTTATCAGGAGCTCGACCTAATCAAAACTGTGATTGATGAATATCAAGCCAAGTCGCAGTGAGTATCAGTCAAGCACTGGCAGGGTCGCAGAGATAAGGTTTCTCAGGGCAGCCAGAAACAAGGGGCTGCTGGTCACCAAGTCCAGTCATACGGAGGACATACATGAGCACATCGACTACTGGTTGGCCATGTCTCCAACAGGCAAGCGATGGGGTGTCGATGTCAAGGGCAACAACCTGCCAGATCAAATCTGGTGTGAGTTTCAAAATGTGAGAGGTGACAAGGGGTGGCTGTATGGTGGTGCCACGATCATTGCATTCGACATGCCAGAGGAAGGAGGGTTTGCCATAGTGGACAGGCAGGAGCTTGCATTCTTTTGCGAGAAGCATGTCTCTGACGAGGCAGTCACCAAGTACAAGAACGCCTACCTCAAGAGATACACAAGGGAGGGGAAGAAAGACGTCATCTCGCTTCTCAAGCTTCACGACATCAAAACCCTGGTGTCATACAGGGTTTGGGAGTACGATAAAAAATACTGAGTTAGAAGTCGCTCATCAAGATTTCGTCGATGGCTTCTTGCACATCATCCTTGCTCGCCTCCATGGTCATCATGATGTTCGCCTGAAATCTCTTCACCTCCTCCCCTTCGTTGAATACAACGATCGTTGGCACCACGACAATCTTGTGCTCCTGCTGAAGACTTGGCGCAGACGCAATGTCTACACGGTTTGTGACACAGTCGCTGAGGCTTTCGATCCATTCGACACTGTTTTGTGCGTTGAAGCTTGCATTGAACTCGACCACGCAGATACCTGATTGACATACCTCAATCTCTGCAGGCACAGGAGCGTAGGTTGCAGCTGAAAAAAGTAAGATTGATATGAGAGATACCAAGGCTTTCATGCATCATCTGAGTTTGTCAATCTTCTCCTCGATGCGCTTGATGTCCTCTTTGATTTCAGTTACATCGTCTTGAGTTGTCATGATTGTTTGACGGACCAGTTGGTCTTTCATGTCAAACTCCATTCGAGTAATCACTGGATCAGGAGGGACAGGCAGTTCCTTGGCTTCCGCGATGTCTGCTTGCAGGGCAAACCACATGGCTACGATTGTGCCAATCCCCGCTGCCGCCATACCTATTGTCTTTAGGTCTAACGTAATCTTAGTATCCTCCCCAATCTGCTGAGCCATATCAGATAATTACATAGTTGATTCCCAAAGAGAAGTCATGCCATGACCTGTCCCAGTACTTGTGATACTTACCCTCTGCAAATACACCAAAACTTTTATTAAATCTCTTACCAAAGATAAGACCTCCAGAATAGTCCATCCACTGTCCGCTGTTAACAAACCTATGATACGAGTATTCACCGTCTGTGTCTAGGTGATAAGGGATCAGGTTGCCCCAGCTGTGTACCCAGAAGTCCTTGGTGAAGTGGTAGTAATCGAACCCCACCACCACAGAATGAACCCATTGGTTGTCCAGCTCGCCCCTCTTGTCTGCTACATAGTCCTCAAGAAACTCAGGGACAACGACCTCCTCCCACACCTCATAGCTATTTGCCACGACTTCGCCGTCTGGAGAAAAAAACTCTCCCGTGTTCACGTCGATGTTGTATCCCTCCTGCAGAGCGAGTGAAGTAAAGTGAAGTTGATTGTTGTCCAGCAACCACTCGCTCAATGGATCGTACCCGTATGGTTCTGACAATCGCTGCATGATGCCAGCGTTCAGGGACAGCTTACCAATCTTAGCCCTGGCTCTCTGAGAAGCCTCAAAGTATCTAACGTCTGCAAATCCGTCCTGCAAGAACTCTACCTTGGTGATCCACTTGTCTGCCACATACCTGAGGAAGTAGTCCTGATCCAAGTAGTTGACACCCTGTTGTCTCCTGTAGTCCCCCTCGAACAGGAACTCAAATCCACTCACCTTTCCAATAGTGGCGGCGTCTCCGTAAGACTTCTCCGTTCCGTTGTAGAATGTGTTGGCTCTGTTCTCGTATCCAAAGCGAGCAATCTTGCGGACGCCTGCAGTCAAGGAGTAATCGAAAGGAGTCTCAATGATGTCTGTCTCCAGTCCGTTTGCAACAGAGAACACCTCTCTATCTGACAAGGAGTTACCTCCGCTAAAGGCGGTGTAGAAGGTGGCAAACTTAAAAGCCTTCTTGAGCGCTTGCCCTGATGCATTGAAGCATAGCAGTAACAGCAGTATGGTTGTGATATATCTCATTGCTTCACGATTCTTTCGACCCTCACTCTACCCTTGTAGTTAATCACAATCTCATACAAGCCATTGGGGAGCGATGTGAGGTCGATCTCTCTGCCTCCCTGCCATGTCATCACAAGTTGCCCAGAGTTGCTGTAAACGTCTGCAAATGCCTCTGCGGGGGCCTGGAAGTTGAGCACACCAGATGTTGGGTTGGGCCATATCTGGATTGAGTTATAGCCCAGCGCCTCTACACTAGTCACACCCTGGCTGCAGTAGTCATACATCTCGATACACACGGCATCCCATCCAACCTCGCAGCAGTAGGGGTCAACCTCGATCACCCACGAGTAGCAGTAGTCGTTGGCCCAGTATGGTTCTCCAGGACCAGTGATGCATCCCGCATCGTACAGGCAGTCCTCGTTCGCAGGTACGTTGGCGTACACGTTGTAGTTGGCAGCGTCAAGGTCCATGCATCCAGAAACAGCATCAATGCAAGAGTCGTCCAGCTCTGTGTTGGCGTCTTCGTCATAGTTAATAGCTTCTGGGTCCATGCATCCGTAGATGAATGGAATGCAGCTGTTGTTCTCTGTGTTCGCCTCTTCGTTGTAGTTAAACATGGTTGGATCTGTGCATCCAAACACAATCTCTTCGCACTCTGCTGGATCAGTGGCCGCCTCATTGTAGTTGAAGGCTGTTGGATCTTGACATCCAGCCACTTCAAGCTCGTCACACACACCGTCACCATCTGTGTCATTGATGCACTCGTTGTCGCAACCATAGTACTCAATAGGGAAAGTGCAATCACCATCTACGTTTGCCTCAGGGTTGTAGTCACAAGCAAAGCTGAGCGTACAGCCCTCGATGGCAGCTTCGCAAAAGTCTCCGCATACAGGCACACCACTGTACTTGAATGGGAATTTTTTGATGGCGTCAGACCATGGGTTGGTGCCGCCTTCCATGAACACACCGTTGGGTCCGTCGAAGTAGAACCCGCATTGGTTGGCTGTGGTCTCTGCGTTGCCCTGCGTAAAGAACATGACATTGACTGCCTCCCCAGAATACAGAGGGATCTGAATCTCTTTCTCAAAACCATCGCTGGGGTGCATTGTCAGAGGCCCCCACAGTTCGTCGCCCTGCTGGACTCCAATCCAGCTGCCAAACCAGCCATCACCTGCACCGTCCGTAAGTGTCAGAGTAAAGTCACAGTTGTCCTCTGTCTCCAGGGTGTTGGCGTCTTCGTTGAAGTTAATTGCTTGAGGATCAGTGCATCCCAGGATGACCTCTGTCTGGCAGCTACCATCGTCGATCACTGCACCAGGGTCATACTCAGTAAACCACGGGTCAGTGCAACCTTGTTGAACGTTTGGAACACATTGTTCAACAAAAATGATGTCGCTACCAATGCTCTCGTACTGAGTGGTGTCACCAACGTAGTAAAGCTCATCACCACACAGGTTGGATACGAGCAGGCTACCATCGACACCTCCGTAGCAGCTACCACACATGCCATCACCAAAGGTGTCGTACACATTTACCTTGAACTCAGATCCAACAGGCAAACACACAGCCTCTACAATGGGAGCCCCCACAATAGAATAGCCTGACCCCTCTGCAATCACCTCACCATCTGGAACCGTGACTAGATCCCAGCTGATTTCTGATGCGTAAGTGTCAGGCGTAACTGTTACAAGGATGTTGTTGTATCCTTCTTCGCACTGCACGGGCGGGAAGTCGCAAGGCGCAGGGGCGTTGGCCCAGGGGTGGTAGTTAATGGCACCCGCCTGCATGCAACCAAAAATGGGGGGTGGACAGGCCAGCACTTCAAATGGGATGCTCATCTCTGACGTGCTAAAATCATAGACCGTGGTGTCTAGCTCACAGGTGTTTACAGAAAACCAACCCTCACCAAACTCACAGCAGATGCCGTCACCAAAGGAGTCGTAGATGGTAAAGGTGTACTCACCAAGAGGCAGTGGGAGGAACGCCTCTACATAAGGGAACTCTCCCTGCAATGGCGCTGATCCTGCAACGATTGCATTGCTAGAGTCACGAACCAGCCATGTGGTTTCGTTGCCGTATGCATCACCCTGTATAGAGATGGAAACCCACCCTGTCTGAGCAGTGGCAAACACAGGGAGCAGCATCAACAACAAACACCTCATGCCTTTCTCACATTTATCTTTCCACCAAACTGATTCATGCGTGGATTTACTACACCGTCTATCTTACGAGCCGTAACAGGTCTGATGAGTTCGTTGTAAACTGCATCGAATGCTCCCCTGTTTGTTTTGTATAGCTCTTCCATAGTGGGCCCAAGCTTTTTCGCCAGCTGATCACCCTTACCAAGCAGCACGTCATCTATTCTAGCTTGAGTAAAGATGTCGTCTACGTTTTCTCTGAAGATTTTTTCTGCAAGCTTTTCTGCTTCTGCAGCCTCCATTCCTAGCTCGCTGAGTCTTTTTTGCATGTTTATGAATTGCTGAGATTCTTCCCTCGCCGCTTCTCTTATAGCTCTGTTGGCTTGGTTCTGAACCTTCTGCTTCTTCATGCGCTCTATGTAAGCCTGAGCGTTGTCAGCAGTTTTCTTTGTCATCTTTGTTTGAGGGCCCTTCACAAGCTTCATAAGTTCTTCTTCAGAAACCCCATCTTTCCTCAAAGCAGCAATGTCTGTGGGGTCAAAGCCAGCCTGCTTTGCAGCATCATCCACCGCCTTAGTTCCAGTGCTCATCAACCTCTTGTAAAGCTCTGGACTTTTTTTGATGAGCTGTCTGATGCCCTGGACACCTGCCTTAACCGTTGCTGGACCACCCAAAATATCTAACAGCAGGTCTGGTCTCATGTTGACGGGTCCCTCTTCAAACCCATACAGCTGCATTGAGGGACTCGCAGAAAAGCCAAGATCCGCCCTGTCAGCCGCCAGCTGATTTGCCAAGATTTGTTTGATTGGATCGTGTGGACCACCATGTTCGTACCTGACCTTCATGACTTACTTTTTTGCCTTTTCTATGGTGCGACCAGCAAAGTATGCACCAAATGCTGTTAGCATTAGTATCTGCAACAAATCTACGTAAGAATCCTTGACGTTAAATGGCCAGTTGTCCATGCTGTCCGCTATCATCGTCAGCATAAACATGCTCATCAATGCGATCAGAGTGACTGGTCTGATCAGCTTGGCCAGCTTGACATCGCTGCCCATATCAGCCTTCCATCTTTCAGTCACGTTGTTCTGAAACTGAATCTCTGCATCGACCGCAGCCATCCCTTCGTCTGTGTTGACATCAGGATCTTTATCAATAAGATTTTTTACAATACCAAGACCGCCGCTGTCTGGCAGCAAGTCCCCAACAACATTGAGCACATTAGGTGCTTTTGACTTGAGCCACTTGCCCAAGCCTGTGTCTTTAATCTTCGTAGTTTGTTTCTCCAAGGCCATCTCTCATTTCTTTTAGTTTGTTTTCAATCTCTGATTCAGAAAGACCTGCGTCTCTCATTGTTTTTTCATATCCGTTTGCCACAGCTCTGTTGAACTGCCCTGCGTTTCTCCACCCAGCTTTGATTATTTCTTTTTTCTCCTCTTTGCTCAGCCCCCTTGTCCAGGTCTGCGACTCTATGTGATTTTGTACTTGTTGTTGAGAGATCAAGGGAGGGAATACATACCTGTCTTTCAGGTAGAAGCCCATCTGCTTTTTTGGTACACCACCTCGATCTAACATCTTGACGATATCCTTTTTCTCCATGTCCAGTGTTGTAACTAGATCCACTGTTCTTTGGATATTGTTCTGCGCTTCGTTGTTGTGATAGATGTACTCTGCTGCCCTCTCATCAATCTCCCCAGGCATGGTCAGCTCAGGCTGTGGCATGGTCAGATGCCACACTTCTCTCATCTCCTCTTGTGCATATGAGCCCCACTCTCTGATTGAGTTTGCCCCTGCTACATCGAGAGGCATGTAGCTGACACGAGCTCCAAACAAAGCATACACCGCATCCCTAATGGTGTACTCTTTGTAGCTGGTTTTCTCAGGGAAGTAATCCTGGAACGCATCCTGGGCTTCTTCCAGTGGATGACCGTTGGGCAACTCTTCACCTTTCAAAAGTTCATACGTTTCTTCTATCGCTCCAGCTCTCAAAAATTCAGCAGCGTTGATAGCGACACCAGGTGCTGCACCTTTGATGAAGTGAGTAAGCACATTGTAACAGTTTCTAGTGCCTCTCTCGCTGTCATCCATGCATGCTGCAAAGAGTCCTCCAAATCCTTGCTTCTTTTCAGTTGGCGACAAGCTTATGATTTCTTGACCGTTCTCATTTCTGTTTCCTACAAGGCCAGTAACAAATCGTGTTGTAACGTCTTGATCAATGAAGGGCTTTACAGTTTCGCCAACAGCGCTCATCACATTGTCCATCAGATCCTTATCGTCTGGATTAGATCCAAACAAAGCTCTTATTGGTTTCATGACCACCTCGTGAGGCAAGGCGTAAGAAGCATCCATGAACATGGGTGACCCGTCTTCAGTTCCTAAGTACACCAGCTGAGACAGCTTCTGCCATCCAGGACCAAGAGCTCTGATCGCTTGATCTTCCTGGTCCGTCATGCCAAGCTTGTCCATGCTGTACTCAGACAGAGCATAGCCTGTTACACCAGACGTCAACAACCCCATAGCCCTTCTCATAGCCATGCCTGTTCTACCTGCTTGGTAGTCTTCAGCCATAAATCTGAATTGATTGGCTGTCGTTCTGTACATCTCGTAAGGGAACGAGACAAACGAACCAGCAGCAGGGAACCGTCTCAACTGCTTTGCACCCTTTGAGATGTAGCTGTATGTGGGGTAGCCCCCTCTTACACGAGCTGCTGCTTTGGCTTCTGCTTCAGCCACGGACATACCAGAGTCAACAAAAGCTTTTCGCTCTTGATAGTATCCATTGATCTTATAGAAGTCGTCACCAAATGCGTACAGCTTCTGAGAGAAGTCTTTGACATTACCTCGTAATCGAAGACCAGTCACGGTTTTACCGCTCTTAAGTATCCTCTGAACATCACCACCCATGCTGTCGTTGATAAAGGCCATGAGTTCGCCAGAGTTGGCACCATCATTCAAGATACCCATCTCGATGAGCTTCTTTCTTTCTGCTCTCCATACAGAGTCAGCATACTTACCCTTGCCTTTGATTCCTCGCTTTGCACTGGCACCCCACGCTTGCGTGATAGCATCCATGGTCTTTCCAAGGTTGGCTGGGTTGACAGGGAGGTGCCCGTTCGCCATCGCCAGGAACGTACCACTCACCAGGTTTCTTGATGTGGTGGTGGGAGAGAAGACAGTCTTACCAACCTTGACAGCTGAGGTCACTGAAACGGCAAACTTCATGATGTCGTTGTCAATGCTCTTCAAGGGCATGAGATTATCAAATGCTGTCTTAAACCCTTCAGGCACAAAGGTTTGAGTGAGTGGTAGCCAACGGTCGCCGTCAGGAACCAAGGGCACCATGCGTCCCATGTCTGAACTCATACCAGAAAACTCCTGTCCCACGCGACTAATCCCAGACTCTTTCAGAACCATGGACAACTCTGTTTGCCATCTTGTGTTAGCTAGGTAAGAGTTGAGCTTAGACGTGGTGGTCAAGTAAGCATTCATTGGGTCTTCAATCTTACCCAACAACCGCTGAATTGGCTCTGCCAGATCGTTGTTTTTAGCTCGCAGGAATGGTGCGTCAATGGCTCCAAGGATACCAAACGATGTCCCCTCTTTGCCCCCCTTCAATCCCTGCAGATATTGACCAAGCTGTTGGTCAGCAAGCTGCAATCTTTGTTGCCTTGTGAGGGGCGTGTCTGAGGTGATGTCGTTGTCAAACTGATCCGCAATGAACTCAACAGCATCGTCGTATGCTTTCCTGATGTTGGCTGGCATGTCCTTTTTGTTTTTGGCCAAGAGCAGGTCAAGTCTCTTACCACCATCCATGAACAGCTCGTAGGACTGCGTCAAGTACGCCCCTTTGTTTCTTTGAATCTTTTCAATCAACTCTTGGCGTGCCTTCATGCTCTCAGGAGACCCAGCTGGTGCGTCCTGCAATGTTTTAATGAGCTGATCAGACAAGCTGTCCACATGACTCCTGAAGTATTGCAGCTGATCTTTTTGCTGAGGTGTCAGGTCCATGAGTCTGGCATCATCAAGCTTGGCTTTGCCAGTCAAGACATCATACATAGCTTCTTGAGTGACCTTCATTTCTGCCTTGCTTCTCTTCCTGCCAGCAAGACCCTCTGGTCTTCTTACTTGCTTCAGCAGTTGTCTCCAAAGCCTAGCATCAAACTGAACCTCGTCTATCCATCCTGAGTCCAGCCTCTGCTTTGACCTTACAACCTCCTCAATGTTTTGGTTGCCTATACCGCCACTGCTTCTAAACCACTTATTAAATTTCTCCCTTGCTTTTTGTCCAAGGCGTCTCAGGCCAGCCATCCTGTCGTTCATTTTTGCGTATGGCGACAGCGTAGGATCTGGCTCTGGCTTTGTTGAGACAAGGTCAGTGTCTGTTCTTTGTTGTGGCGTGGTGAGCTCGTCAAGGACTCTTTGATCCTGCTCTCTGGTTCTACCCGCTTCAGCTCTCTCCTCTTCCCGCTCCCTTACACCGCGAATTGTCCCTTGAAACTTCTCAAACTCAGCCTTGTTGCTCCCGTATATTTCATCGAGCCTTGAGAGCAATGCGGTTGCATTCTCTTTGTACTGCAGCTTGAGGTTAGGGTCGTTCGTATTCTTGTAGTTCAGTTTCAGACGCTCCAGTGTCAGAGAGGCGTTGCTCACTTCCAAGAAAGCAGAGGGGTCTTTCTCGTGCAAGTATGTTAGATAGTCAACGTTAGCCTGACGCAGATCTGCTATCTTTCTTCTGTTGTTCAGGATAAACTGATTGGCCTCCGCAATAAACCTGGGGTCTCTTGACTTGGACACCTTCCTCTGATACTCCAGCACCTGCCTGTTCAAGGCAGTCATTTCTTCTGCATTCAGCGGCACCGTTTGTGGCGTAGCAGCCGTGCCCCTGATAGCTCTTGTCGCACTGCCTGTTGTGTGCAACAACATGGTCAGCGGAGCCGTGCTGATGGTCATCTCTATTGCATCACTGGCTGCCTGCTCAAAGTCAATGTTTCCACCCTTTAGTGCTTCATCACAGTTCCTGATAAACATAGACGTTGCGGTGGCCATGGCGTTCTCCCCAAGGGCAGTTCTCTGTCCATACGCCCACCCCTTGAACCAGTTCTCTGCTTCTAGCTTCATCCCCTTTTTGTAGGAACCCATCAAGGCCCTGTTTAGTGAAAGGTTTACACCAAAGTCAGCTGCGGCAACAGACCCCAAGAAACCCCACCTCTTGAAGTAATCAGGCTCTATTTCGAACTGCTTCTCCAGCTCCGCCATGTCATAGGTGCCAGCCTCTTTTGCTGCTTCGTAGTAGTTGTATTTTTTGCCGTCCTTGACGAAGGTGTCAAATGTCTTGTCGTCTTTGATCAGGTTTGCTTCGACCCCCAATCCCAAAAACGTAGACATGGCTGCAGAGCCTGTAATCCCCAGCTTTTTAGTGAGAAGCATGGGGGCCAAGTATGGTGCGCTTTCTGCCGTCATCAAGAAGCTTTGTTCCATAGCGCTGGCAAAGTCTCCGTTTGCTAGAGAGCTTGAGACATTGAGCTGATACTCATTCATCTTCTCATTCAGCTCTTGCATCTCCTCTTCACTTCTCTTAAGAGATAGGTCCACTTCTGACATCATAAGCTCACCCACGTTGACAACGTTTCCGTTTTCATCTGTGTATGTCTCAGTAGCCCCCAGCATACCACCGCCTACGCGAGACAGCAAATAAGTCATGCCATTGAGCACAGTGACGGTGCTATTGCTGAGTTTGTCTATTGCCTCTCCCTCAAAGTCAATCGTCCCTCTAAATCCAGGCTTCACCTGAAACAGTGGTCTATTGCCAACCTTGTTGTCCCCAGAGAAGTCAATCGCATATCCTGTGCGTCTCTTGAACTGCTTCTCCAAAGAGGCCAGCTTGCTTCTTGATGCATTGGTGAGGACCTGTTTGCCCTCAGGATCTTCGACTTTTTCGTTGTACTCTACGGGCAGAGCATCCACAAACGCCTTGCCATAGTAGTTGTTGACATAGTCAACCTCCAGTTCTCTTCTCTTGGCATCCACCTCCTTCTCAACCTTCTTCATCTCTCTGTTAAAGAGATCCCTTTTCATGCCTATGTTGTAAGGGTTTGGCCCCCTGCCTGTAAAGTCGTCCTCAGAAAACTTCACAAACTTCTTCATCCAGTCCTTGTTCTCAAGCAGGGCACGCTCCATATCCATGCCCCCCTCAACTGCCTTTTGCGTTCTTTCATCAAGGACGTAGGCTATGGCCAACCTGTCCAACACCTCACCGTATCTATTGACCGTGGCTTCACCTGGACGTATGATGTCCCCCAACAATCCCTCAGGCAAGAAGCCCTTGTACAACTCGTCAGCCCCTTGCTGACCTAGTGCCTGTACAGGACGAGCTGAAGCCATGGCAAACTGATGAAATGTATCAGCCCCCATAGATCGAAGTATCCTATCAAGCTCGTAATCTTGCTCAGCGTTGGCAAGTGATGTGGGATTGATTCTGTATGCACCGCCAGCGGTAGCCCTGTATCTGTTGGGAGGTCCGTCAGCTTGTGCAGGGGCTACGTTCAGGCCACCAGGAAAAAGATCTTCTATTGCAAGGTCAAAACTAGTTACAGGAGAATCCAAATCTCCACTCTCTGGCTGCTGAACCTGAGGCGTAGCTGAGGTAGATTCCGTAGAAACCTCCTCCGTACTGGATACCGCCTGAGATGCGTCTTGACTTTTTTTTTTAGGACCGTCAGTGTACAGAGAGGCCATATAGGTTCTAGCTTCTGGAGTGTCGTATCCAGCGCCAGCCATCAGCCTAAATGCTTTGTTCTGAGAGAATCCAGATTGAGAGTACTGTTCGTACAGTTTAAGCAGTTCTTCTTCCATCTTAAAGTCCTGTCATGTAAATGTTTCTCAAAGGCTTGTCTCCAAGCTCAATGTCGCCAGCTCTCTTGTACTCGCTTACGATGTTTTCTTCAAGCGCTCTGAATCCGTCGCTGTACTTATTATCACTGCCAAAGATGGGGACGATAAAGTACTTTGCTTCTGGTTTCTTTTCCCAAAGTCCCACGTTAAAGAGATCTCCATACAAGTCGTTTAGGTCTTCAGTATCGTTGAGATCAAGCCCAGGTGCTGCTTGTCCCACATCGTCAGCATTGACTCTCTCAACAAGCATAATGCCAGCGTCTGCAAACATTCTTACTGTATTTACTTTCTCACCGTTGAACTGAAGATTGATCTCTTCAGGGAACACCATGTCTATTCTTTCTTCACCCGCGAGGCTCTTAAGTTTATCAGCATCTTCTCCGTATAAGTTATACCTAGCTGACTCTTCAGGAGGGAAGTTGACATTGTCTGGCAACCCTGTAGCTCCGCGCTTTTCGACATTGGCAAACATCAGAGTGTTGTTCGTGCCTGAAGAAGCCTTTGGAATGGTAAGGTTGAAACCACTTCTTGCCTCCAAAGCTTTTTCAAGAAACAAGTTCTTGGGGGTTTTGCGACCCTCTACCTCTGCTACGCTTTGACCAGTCTCTGGGTCTGGCTCAAAGTCTTTGGGATCATATTCCTCACCATACTCTTGTTCATACAAAGCCATAGCAGACTCCTCAAACTCTGGTTTTGAGTTGTATGCTGTTGTCATGCTCGTAAGCATCGACTGAGAAGCCTGAGCTGGAGTGATTTTATTTGCAGCGTCGCTGTTGACCTGCCTGTTTAAAGATGATTCAAGATTTCTAAACGCACTCAGATCTGCAAACTCCAGAGGAGTTACGAGGTTAGGGACAGAGTCTGGCAAATAGTACTTTCTGTCACCAAGAAATGGGTGAAAGTATTCAGGACCAGATACAGCAACTTTGGCGTCTGGATTGTTTTGAGGGATTAGATATGTTACCCCATCACTGTCCGTCTGCTCTGTGTAAGGCACCCCCTCCTGTTCAAATCTACTTGCAGTAAAATCTCTAACGTTTCTTCCTTTGGGGTCTATGTAATCACCAACAGCGGTTTGATATCCATTGATGTCTTCTGTCCTGATGTTTACAGTTGAGTTTTCCCAGTTTTGATCCCTGGACCTTAAGTCATCTAGGCTCAGAACAGGTGAACCCGTGCCGTTCCACTTTCTTTCCCCCTCCAGGTACTCTGTGTACTCATCCCTCCCGCTACTTCTGCCCGTCCTAACTCTTGCATGATAGTCAAAGGCGTCATACATCCTATCCAGCCTTAACGCTAACTGACGAGTTAATTTATTAGACATCTCCTGCGTTGGGGTGTCCATAAGTTTTTCTAGAGATTGATTAAACTGTGAATCAAACTCCTTGTTGTGCTGCATAGACCACCCCTCCCTCTTGCCATCAGCTACTTTATACAGCCTGTTGACCTGATTTTGACGCTCTTTCATGAGCGTTTGGTCTCGCTGAGCTTGCGCTGCAGCCATTTGCTGCATGCCAGCAGCCATCTCTTTAAATGGTGCTGCTACAAGCTCCTTTACATTGTTAGGAGTGTATTTAGGTACAAACCTAGAGTTGTTGTTGATCATGTCATTTGCATTGCAGCCTTGTCATCTTGGAACTGAGGTTGTCCCAACACCAGGTCAACTGACTTGTACATGTCCATGAATTCTTCCATTGTTGGCTCTCTCTCTTCGTCCTCTATCGCTTTCTTGACAACCATATATGGCTGCATCATCTCCTCTGCTTGGATGTCGCTGATGATAAACTCACCGCCCATAGCCTCACCAACCTTATTGCCATCCTTGTCGATCATGTCGATGGGATTGGTTGTGTGCGATGGCTCACCAGGAAGCGGTCCTTGAACTGGAGGCTGTCCCCCCTGTGCCCCCATGATCTGGGCAAGCACCTCGCCCCCCATCTGGTATTGCATCATGCCGCCGCCTGGGTATTTCATCCCATGTTCCGCTTCTTTGCCAGTGATCTTTTCAAAAACATCTGGGTGATCCTCTTTCAATTTCTTGAGCCCAGGGTTCATCTCACCCCCATCTTCGTATTTACCGCCCATCATGTATTTAGGTATTTTTGTTCCGTGTTTGGCCAGCAGGCCCATCGTTGCAAGGGAACCAAGACCCCCAGCCAACTGACCAACAGCATCTTGACGAGCCATCTTCATGTCTTGAACGTTTTGCAAAGCTGTGGCTTCAGCAATTTGCGCTTGCTGCAATTGGTTCAACCCAAGCTGCCTCATAAAAGCATTGTTGCTAAGCGTCTCTTGAGTGGCAAGATTTTGTCGTGCCCCACCCAGGGCTTGAAGTCCAGCTATCTCTCTCTGCTGATCCGTCAACCCAAGGTTGAGCTCCCCTTCTGCCATAGCTCTGGTGGTGGGGTTTATCCCAGCCAACAAAGTCCTCTCTCCGCCTTGGGTTAGAGCGCCAACCGCTGTGGCCCCCTGTCTTAACAGCGGGTCTGTAGACGTCCTTGTTCTGGACATCTCATAGAGCTGATTGTAGGCGGGGTCGAGAGTCAGGTCAAGGTCGTACCCACCGCTACCTGCTTTGTCGTAGAAAGCTTGTATGTCGTCTCTGGCTACACCAGCGGCATCAATAAACTCTTGTTGAGCCTTTGGCCCTGTTCCAAACAAACCAGCAAGACCCCCCAGAGCACTGCCTCCAGCGGCTACACCAAGGGACTGCAAGTTTAGTTGAGCCGCATTCAATCCGCCATTGCTATATTTTTTTTCTTTCTGGTAAGCCATAGCTACAAATTTATAAATTTTGACCTAAACTGTGGTCCAGCTTGGTGGGTTCGTAATTTACGTTGAAGGCCAAGCATTCAACAGGCTTCTTGGAATCGTTGGTGAGGTACACATTCATGTGCTGTCCTCTCATGAAATCACCGTTTGTCAGTGCTGGTGTTTCGATACACACAAGGTCTGATATAATCTCGTTATCACCACCACCTTGCATCCACTCAAATGGATAGTTGTCAGCAGCAGACTCAGTAATAAACATCCTGATTGTAACAGTCTGGTCTTGTGCATTTAATCTTTGCACATAAGCATATCCTTCTGAAATAGATGGAGTGTTCCCCTCTATGCCAACCAGGGTATCACCTTTGATGTAAAACAAACCGTTGGCGGTGGGCACAACAACCCAGCACGCGCTTCCAGCTGTAATCTGCCCATGCTGTTGCAGTATATCCGCGTCCCATTGCAAGAATGTATTTGCAAATACTGGCTGTAAATCGTCAATATTAAAAGCAATCCCATCCGCTGCTGTAAAGGCGCTAGAAAGGTTGGCCGTTGAGTTGGCTGTAGACGACAGTATGGTTGCGTATGAGATGCCCTCCTTTCTCACAAAATCAGGCAAAGAGCTGACCTGATACTCTTCGTTATTTTCTCCTGTAAATGGGTTGTTATTTGTAGTAACAAACCCCTTCCAATTGATGGAGTTAGACTCAGCGGAGATCGACTTGAATATCTTGGTGGAGCTGGGGTTGTAGTTCGAGACAAACGCCACCTCCATTTTGTATTGAAACCCATAGAAGTTGTTGCGATCCTCATTGGAGTCGTGCAACCAGAAAGAGTTCGATATTAGAGGTGATAGCGCAGAAGATGTAGGGTGTCTTCCATTTGTGGACAGCATCAGATTGTCTACATATCCATAAGAAGTAGGGCTGAAGCTGTACCTGGTTCTCCAAACCCTGTCTCTATGAGAAAACGCCAGCGTTATACCTTCAAAGTGACTCATGACGGGATGTAGTGTTGAATGTAAGACTGGTAATTTTCTTGAATAGTGTCATCGTTAAGGGCGACGTCGTAAACCCTAAGCATGTATACATCAATACCTCTTGGCGCACTCCACCCCCCCTGACAAGCTTTACCTATCAAAAAGTTTCCAGGTCCCAGACCGCTAATGACTTCACCATTAAGATCGTTGTCATTTATGTTGGGAAGTCCTATCCCAACCTTTGTCGTTTTTGTGCTTCTCAATACTCCGTTGATATACATTTTCGCTATGCTGTTCTCGCAATCAACTGAAACTTGAACAACGTTCATGACCTCTTGCTCGCTGGCATTCGCTGATATTCCTGTAGGAATTGCCCCCGTCCCGTTAAAGTTTTGACCATAGTTGTTTTTAATGCCGTAGTCGTAACCTGAAACGCTTAAGTCAAGGTTTCCATGAGAACCATACTGACCCTGCAACGAACTGGCCCCATCGCCTTGACCAAAGTAACACGAATTAGCCAGCCCTTCATACGGAGTAAAATAGAAATTATCGCGCCCCGCAACAGCATGGCTAGCGTATCTCGTTCCAAAGCTCCATCCCCCACCCGCATAATTATTATATCCTATAAACTTACTGCAAGCATATGAGTTGTCACCATCTGTGGTCGTGTATGCCTGACCTGGAGTCCACCCTTCATAGGCCATATTAGATGTGAGAGCCCCTTCTGTTGCTTCAAATAATAACGGACTGTAGTTGATTTGCCCGTGACCTCTAAAAATGTCCGTGTCCTTGAAGAATCGAAACCCTACCTCACTTGCACCTCCACCTCCTGGGACGTCGCCAATCAAGCTGTTATCGACGTAAGTCTCCATAGGCTGCTTCGTATATCTGAAGATAAACTCGTAGCTAAAGTTTTGATCTGTATCAGGAATGAACTTGTCTCTACGAGTAATGGTTCCATCCTGATCAAATTCAACACCTGGTCTTATAAAGAACCTGAGATCATTGAGTTGCGATTCGTCAAACTCCTCTGCAAGTGTTTGAGCTAGAGGGCCACGACCAACGGTAATGCTTCCGTCACTGTTCTTGATTGGCAGTGGACTCTCTCCTGTGCCTGCCAAGAAGTGATAGTCATTTTCAGTTTGATCCCTCCAGATAGCATCTCCGTCTTGATATGTATAACAGCTAAGACTAAGGACAAGACCTGGAACATCTGACAGACTATCATCAGTATTTAGGTCTGGCACAATTTGGCCAATATATTCACGAGCCAACAAGTAATCTTCTTCATCCACAATGCCGTCACCGTTAATGTCAAGGGCAGCGTTGTAGAAGGGGATGTTGGCAAACAAAGCATCTATATCATCAGAAGATATAACGCCATTCTGATCTTTATCCAGATTGGCTATCTGGAATGTACTATCCTCAATAGGTGTAGAAACCAAGGTCACCTGTGCCTGGTTATTTAACACCAACTCCTCTTCATCCTGAGTTCCAACTGCAGTTGAAAGACGGTAGTGCTCCATGCTCGTTACCTTCTGGAACGTGATCTGGCCTATATCGTAAATGCCTTGATTTCCACCTTGGGCTTCTGTCGCTTCATCAACATTAAACACATCAATCCCACTGGTGATTTGAGGGAAGTTAACCGTACAGATGGGTATTCTAATGCCTTGACTCTGAGACCCAGGTTGTGTTACAGGCACTTGACTTGCATCTATTGAAAACTCAAACTTCTTGTCTTCTACAAGTTCAGAAAAGTCTGCATCAGGCGCTTGAGTAAATCTCAACTCAGGACTTACATTATCTATTGTTCCTGAGATTTCAATCTTATCTGAATCTAAGACTGGAGCTACAGATGAGGGAATAGATATCTCTGCTTCCAACAAGGCTCTTGGCCCAATGCCAGAAAAAGAGTTAGAGGCAGTCTGTATTACGCTGTTTTGATCAATCGTGATGGTCCATATGCCCTGACCCAGAGAAACAAATTGCTGATCAATAAGCGTCCCCCCTAGATAAATGTCCACATCAACAAAGTCCTCAGGAGTGTCGTCAGAGGCAACGATGTTGGCGCTTACGTCAAAATTAAACTCTGATAAACATCCCCCTTCTGCATCACTATTTGCGGCAGACAAAACAATTTGCGTTTCTGCAATCCCTATAGTGTTACTAAGAGCCTGTACTGTAAGTGTTGTAAAATCTCCAGGGGCAACTGAATAATCTTGGAGTGTTGCTGAGAAAGTATTCAGCCCCTGATTATTTGCGGCATTTAAAACAGGCTCCTGAAGAACAAGAGTTTGACCCCCAACATTTGAAACAACAAATTGATGAGTTGCAATCTCCCCTTCTGGTACGTTAGAGAATGAGTATATGCCAAACCCATCATCGTTAGTATCAGGAGAACGCATGCACGCAACGCTTGTGTCAACATACAAGCACGAGCCGTCGTTGACGTTGGCTTCTGGGTTGTAGTTAATAGCGTTTGGATCTGTGCAGCCCAGCACATTTATAGAATCGTCACTTGTTGTTTGGCTGACATCAGCTGGCTCCAACACAGTAAGCAGATATTCCTGTTTTACTGGATCATATCCACCTACAATTCTTACGTCGTTGTTACTGTTTGATGACGATTGGGAGATCGCTCTTCTAAACTTCGATCTGAGATAGCTGGACATCTGAACATCAGAAATGTTTTCCAGCCCCTGCCCATCGACAAAGCGGAACACCTTGCCAGAGCTCTTGTGAGCAAAGTAGTAGGTGTTGTCAATTCTAACAACTGATTCAGGGTTGTTGTCACACCCAGCAGTCACAGAAAACACCTGCTCCTTACCAAGTATATCGTTTGATGCAATAAGCTGTTCCTGACCCACTGCGTTTGAAAGCATGGTAGACGACACTGGCACCTTAGTGCATCTGTCTTGTTGTATAACAAACAGATTGCCACCCAGCTCATCCATGAAGTTGATGTTTCCAAACCTCTCTTCAAGATCTTTGAAAGGAAACAACGATGCATTGAAAGAAGAGTAGTTAAATGTATCTGACTCTGGATTGCTTTTCTCTGAGTAAATAATGCCAGCCTCTCTTCTTACCGTTTTCGCATTTGTGGAAGCAACGTTCGACCTTCCTATCGCTTTTATTTTTGAAGGGAAAAGATCAGTTGCTCTTGAGCTCTCCATCAACACGTTCTGGAATTTGCTTACCACATCTGTATTTCCATCAAGACCATCTTCATCTAGACTCATGATATCAGTCCAGACGGCATTCTCATGGGTGTTTACATTAGCTGCCTTGGGCCTAAAGAACACATCCCCTTCAGTTGCCACAATAGGATTTTGAGAGAACGCAGGCTGGCCTATAGCATTGGGGACAATGTCGTACACATCGCCTATCTCTTCGTAAACCTGAAACTCTACACCTGTCGTTTTTTGTGGGGTAAAAATTTCAAATATCACATTCTGATCCCAAGCGCTCGCGCCACTCAGCATTGAGGAGAATGAAAATGGAGCAGCAGCTTCGTTGTTTGTCAGAACGACAAAGTCGCCAAGCTTTTCAGCACCAACCACTTGCTCCAAATCATTTATAAGTGGATTGTTATCCGTGCCATCTAGATTTATGAGCTCAATGATATCAAACACAGCGCCATCTGGATACTGTCTGTTGTCATCATCGCCATAAGCAATAACTCTCAGCTTGTCTCCCTCTGAAAACTTATAGATAGATAGACTACCGTCCTCACCTCTTGCACCAAACTCTTTAGCTTGTGATATAGAAGAGGATTGCAACAGATTCAAGGAGACGTAAATCTTACCATTTTCTTGCAAAACGTCAAGATCTCCAGAACTCTGATTAGTTGGTTCTATGAATGCGTTGTTCGTGGTATACTGAATAAAATTGGCGGTTGACTTATTTCCTCCATATACAACTTGATACTTAGAAGCCCAGCGTGGTGGTGCTCCCTCTAAGTTTATCTGGACTGATGCTGTTCCTTTGTTTCCACCTCTTTCAGAGTCAGAAAAGCCGCCTACATAAACAGATCCAAGTGGATTTACAAAAGACCTTCTTCCGTGATTGTCGTAGAAAACAATACCAAAATCATGATCACAGCTAGACTTAAATGATCGTCTAAATCTATTGTCCCCCACGAGTCCGCCAACAGCTGCCTGAACCTGAAACACGGGTATAGTCAGGAACTCTATCTGAGTGTTCTCAAGGGCGAAACTGAAATTTAGCTTGTCGTATTCATCCCACCCAACAGAATCACCAAACGGTGAGTCCGCTGCTCGATCTGAGTATACATACTCAAGGGGTTGAAGGGTTTGCACAGCAGTTGAACTTGTAAGTCCTGAATGAAGACCTTGGTCAGTGCCCTGAATGAGCGGCATGGTTGTTCTATAGCCATAATACTCACCGTCTACCCCGCCACCTGCTTCTACAAAATAAGCACCATTTGCACCAAGTTGTTCTGCAATATCTATTTGACCTGCATGGACATTGCTAAATATTTTGCCAGTGAACCACGGCCCCATAAATCTGGGAAAATTTAAAGTTTCTGAGCCTGCATACGAAAGCAAACCCCAAGCGCTTGATGCAAAATTCAGCGCCTTGTATATTGGGTTAATGCCGTCGCTATATTCTGGATGCTCAAATCCTGATGGCAGATTTTCAGTTGGCGGCAAGCTTCCCCCTGGACCTCCTTCACCATCAGCGAGACTGTAAAATTTAGCCCTACTGTCTG
>Ga0209645_1000353_pt1 | contig 24430 bp, 38 predicted proteins | sample ETNvirenome_6_30_FD_184070 | JGI IMG/M metagenome (GOLD analysis project Ga0209645, IMG submission 184070) | Marine viral communities from the Pacific Ocean - ETNP_6_30 (SPAdes) (version 2) | ecosystem: Environmental > Aquatic > Marine > Oceanic | place: Pacific Ocean | collected 2013-06-19
AGTGTTGGCGGTCATGTCATCTACAACAAAGTCAATCGTACCGTCACTATCTTCATAAGTGACTGAGATGCGGGTCTCTGTATTGCCAGTAAGCATGGCCCCCACAATATCTTGAACTTGTTCTGTGGTAAGCTGCGTGTCAGCGGTCATGTCATCAACCACCAGATCAATAGTGCCGTCAGAGTCCTCGTATGTAGCAGATATGCGTGTTTCTGTATTGCCAGTAAACATGGCACCCACGATATCCTGAACCTGCTCAGAGGTCAAGACTGTATCAGTATCTGTTACGGTATTGGTGAATGTGATCTTATCACCAGATCTAGCGATAGAAAGCCCAGTGCCTGCCTCAAGAACTACATCATCTGTTGTCCCATCATTGTCTGTAAGTCTAATCTTCTCCTCATCACTGTTGTCACCGTCAACACATGATATAGTGTAAGACTTTCCATCAGCCCCAGCTGGACCTGTAGCACCTGTAGGACCCTGGGCGCCCGTGGCACCAGTATCCCCCTTTGGACCTTTCTCGTTAACAGTAACAGATATGGCCGCAGCCTCAGTTACAGATACGGAAGACTCTTGTGTCGTAAATGAAAGCTGCGTAGTTCCATCTACGCTAACACTAACTTGGTTAGCCGCCGTTGTGCTTACAGATACAGACATTAGAATACATCAGTTACCTGTGAATTGATTACAAAAGAACCTCTCAACACTCCTTTGTGAGTATCGAGCCCAGTAGAGCTTGGTTTAACGTACTTAAGATCATACACATATGATCCAGGTGCAATCAAGCTCATGGTTTCTGCAGATGCCTCAATAGTTACGTTACCACTGTTATCTAAGGTTGGCGCTTCAAATGCTCTAACATCTGTATCTCGACCCTTTGTAATGCTTGGTGTTTGAAGAACGACATTTTCTATTTGTCTGCCAGCTCTTTTATCTCCAACGCGAGTGATTGACTTGACCTGCATGTAAAAAACATACTCGTCAGTCACAAGAGTGAGGCCTGTGCCACTAGAATCCTTGAGATTCACTGTCATAGAAAAGGTGTCACCTTCTCTACAAACGATGTTCAGCTCCTCTGTTGTATCAAAATTTGCTGTTTCAGCCATCAGTCCTCAAATATTTTATCTACCAATCCTTTTGTCTCCTTTACAACTTCTTCCCTCTTGCCCTGCCTTTGAGATATAAGCTTGCTTTGATCCGCCGTTTGAGCTTCCAAGCGCTCATCCTTTCTATCCTCTTTGAGAACTTCAAGCTTCTCTCTAAATGCCTGATCTTCTTCTCTAAATCCAAGAGTGGCTTTGGCTTTGATCATTTCAATCTCTCGCCTAAACTCATGTCTCATTGTCTCAAGCTGAGATTCCATCTCATTCTTCAGCTTCATCTTTTCCATATCAAGCTGAGCTTCCACTTGAGCTTCTTGAATCTTGAGCTGAGACGCTGCTTGAGCTGCCTGAAGAGCTTCTTGTTTTTGACGCTGAGAGTTTTGATCTGCCATGGCAGCCACGCGCTGCATTCTCTTCTTTCTTTTGACAATAAGAAGTCTTTCAGCTTGATTTACATCTTTCAGTCCTCGAACAGCAATCGCATCTTCCAGATCAAGTTCTTTTTGCTGAAGGGCCATCTGAATGTTCTGCTCTAGATAAGCCTTGTCTTTGTCCTCCATGTCTTTTGTGACAAGAACTCCAAAGTTGTACATAGGCAGTTCTGAGAATGATGACAAGGCATCCATGTTCTCATTGCCAAGGGCTCTTTTGTAGGCCCCATAAATCACAGACTCTTCTGGCAAGATCTGAATGCACTTGATAATATCCTGACAAACTTTTTTGAAGAGAATCAAAGAAGCATTTGTGATGTCGTATGTGGCATTGTTGCTTGCCTGAATAGCTTGTTGCTGAACACCCACCAAAGCATCACCCTTAGGAGTAGAGGCGTCCACAGCCTCATTTACTCCAGTTGTATCGCGGATCATTCTTAGATAGTGATTGTACAAACCAATCAACTCATTGATGTTCCTAATGCTATTGCCAATCTCTCGAACAGGTGGGTTCTGGAATCCACCTTCTGGGTTCTTGCTCCTGTAGTAGAACACACCAGTCTGTTCGTAAATGTCGTGAAGGTCAAGAGGCTGAAGCTCTCCCCCCTTGCCAAGCTGTACATTCTCCAGCCCTTCAATATCAATCACCAATCCATCTGGCTTTGCCTTTGCAATCGCCTGTTGAATCTTGAGGTGAGTAAGTTGAAGCATGTCAGCAAACCCTGTGCAGCTGTCCACCATGGACTTAGGCATCATGTCTTTCAGATTGACTGCAGAAGCTGAGTAGGACAAGGTTGCTTGTGAGAGGTCGTGAATGTTCTTAGGGATATTTTTCTTTTTGCCATACCCAAACAACATTCCGCAATCAACAATGTAGCTCCCTTCGTAAACAACCTTAATGTCCATGCATTGTGGTCGTCTTTCATAGACAGAACCTTTGGGCTGCTTATAGCTAAATCCTTTGTAGAAGAAATTAAAATTGCCGTAGCGATTCTCTTTCTCTTCAAAGTGCATTGTCTCAACGGTCAGGAACTCAAAATCCAAAACATTTACAGTGTACTCGTCGTACCCATATGTCATGGTGTTAAGGTCCTGGTCGTATTTTTTTGTGCTGTACTTACTGGCATTGTTGCCGTTTGTACCCTTGACCTTGTTTGCAATTTTGCTAAGGTCCTCTTCAGAAAGCTCGTCCCCTGCAAGCCTACGCAATTCAGCAATAGAAATCTTCTTGATGTGACCCGCGTAAGTTAGATCATTAAAACCTGGGTCTTCTGTGTAGCTATGAATAAACAGAGACGGATCGACATACTCTGTTTTAATCCCAGTGTTTGGGTCATTTGACCTTTTAACAACTGCGATTCCTAAAGCCACCAGATCATTTACAGATCTTCTGAAGATAGAATCTTCAAATTGATTCCACTCCAAAGTAAGATTTGTTGCAATCTGAGCAGATATCTCTCCTCCTGTCTTGATGTTATCTCCATACAGGATATCAATTTCTTCAGCTGAATCAGGAAGGGATGCAGGGTCTTCGCCAAGTGATTGTCCTGTCTTCTCTTTGAATTGCATCAACAACTCCTTGTTGGCAACTTGAGACTTCAGAAATCTTTTATTCTTGTTCTTTTGAGATGTAGACAGAGGGTCAACAGCCTCCAGGTTAGGGTACATCTTCTTTGCAAGAATCTTGTTTGCTACAATGCGAACAAACTTAGGCAGAACAGGTACTGGAGTATAATCAAGATTCATCAAGCTTCCATCACCCCCATTTGGATCGAGGCTGTTAAGGAGCTGCTTGTAAATGTTTGTGTCCTGAGTGCCAAGAGCATAGTCTCTGCTTCTGGCAAATATTCTATTTCTTTTCCCTACAAGACTCCCAACATCCGTCATCCTTCCCCACTGTGAATCAATAGCTTTTGCATATTGAATACCGTAAGCTTTTGATGCTTTTTCTTCTGGGGAGGCAAGAGGATTTGGGAACCCTTTACTCGTACCTTTTGTGTCCTGCATTAGATAGGGATTCCATTTTACCTTTTGCAAATATAAGTAATCAACGAGTTACGTTATATCTGCGGAAAAATCTCTTCTCTTCGAAGTTAGATTTGGGTTTTGTTTTTTCTTTTTGGGCAGCCAACAAGCACAAACCAGAGCTTATACTAAGGTCGTACTTGGTTCGATTGTCGATCTTAAATCCAATCCAATCTTCCAGGGTTCTATTGAAATACATTTTTCCATATTCACCACTATCGTGATTTATTCCTACATGATCATGTATGTATGCCTCTATAGCCTGGGCATGGGCGTGAATAACATCCTGTGAGTTGGAGGGGATTCCTTTTGTCTTTACTCTTTGGGCGCCAGCACTGTTTGATAAATGCCTAGGCCTATCCAATAAGTATCCATCGTAACCCCTTGATTCAAAATATCTTGCGATGCCGTACTTATTGTTTTCAATTAACAGCGGGTATCCGTAGAACACAGACGCCATGAGGCAGTCTTCATAGAAGATCTTGGCCAGGGGTGGGCGCGAAGCGTATTCTAAAACAAACATGTTTGATGGGTGATGCATGTTGAACTTGTTGAACATGTGCATTGCCCCCTTAGATCCTCTGCCGTCTACTGTTGCATCAAGGTCATAGGAGTCAACACCGCCAACACCTATGTTCGCGTTTGGTGCAACTCGTTTGTTTCTGTCAAACTTTTTTTGATTTCGCATCTCTGGAGGCGGCATCCATCCAATATGAAATCTACCATTGGGGTCAGGCTTGAATGCGACTTCTGTGTCTTGCTCTCCATTCTTCCAATAGAAGTTTCCTACCACCACTGGATTTGGAAACAGGTCATCATTGTATTGCACCTGCTCATAAATCTTGGTGATGTTAAACAGAGTGCTTTGAACGCTGTCTCTAAATGCTTCGTCTGTAGTAAATGGAAACTGTCTGATAACCTCATTCAGTTCTGAGGGATCTTCCAAAAGCCCTTGCCTTTCGTTTTTTAGGTAAGACTTTGAACCAGTATAGATTTCTTCCCCATCAATCCCTTCAACAGAAGAATCAGGGTCGTTAACTACAGGCTCCCCATACAAATCAAAAAATCCCTCTAGTGATTCAAAAGCTGGGATGAACAGCCTGTACAGTCCAGATCTAGTCCTCCCATTCTTGTTTCTCTCCGCTGGGTTTGAATCGTTCCACAAATCTTTGTACTCCTTCCCCCCTTTGTCCATTGGATTTACGGTGCTTCCTACCATGGCCTTTCCTACGATTTTCCGCCCTACGATCAAACAAGTTCTTTGAATCCTCCAGGCGTCCCTTATGTCCGTAGGCTTTTCCCATTTACCAGCCTCATCAAGATACAACAGGTGCAGCTTCTCACCATCATATGCATTGTTGGTGGTGTTTTTCCAATTGACTACTGTATTCAACGCCTCACCACTCTGTGATGTCTTGTTGTTTTTCGTAATTCTTTTTGATGGCTCTCGAAAGGCAAGTTCCATTCGAGGGTTTGTAGTACCGTCTTGAATGGGTTTAAAGAAGAAGGGGTAGCTCCTGAACATGTACACCACCTTCTTCATGAAGATGTTTTCTTGTGCGTCTTTACCTGTTTTTGATTGGATGCCAAGAAGCTTGTCTTTGATCTGAGTAGCTTCATCAACCAAAACTGAAGAACAGATATTGGTATATCCAGAACGACGGCACTTAGTGTACAGCTGACCAATACAACGCGGATCAGACTCGCACGCAGCAAGGTGTAAAAATATATCACGTTGGAATGCAAGGTAAGATGGATAGCCTATGTCCATCTTGGTCCATTGCAGCATCATGTAGTGCCTGCCCGTAATATACGTAGCGACACCGTTGTTATAAAACCAAAAGCCTTCACGCCTACGGCGAAACTCCTCCTCGATATATGGACGAAACTTCTCTCTAAATTCCCTTGGCATTTCTGCCCACTCATCCATAGACTTAATCCTAGACAGCTCCTGAGGCATATCAATCCTTTCCCACAATTGCAAGCGCTTTGACTTTTCATGTCCTGCAATTTGTTTTTTGGGAGGCTGAGCGGGAAGAATAATGAGTAGCCCACCAAGTTCAATACTTTGACCTTGCGTGCCGTTGGGACAAATTGAGATAGCGTAGTCCTCATATTTATCGTCCTTGACCAGCATATCGCTTGCGATAGGTTTTTGAGCTTTTGTTTTTAGAGGTTTTCGTCTTTGCGTGAACGCCCTTGCGACGAACTCTTTTCTTCTGATAGGTTGAAACTTGAATCTTAGCCATTTGATGTAATTTAATTTAGTACACCTGTAGGGACTCGAACCCTAAACCTGCACATTAGAAGTGTGCTGCTCTATCCAGTTGAGCTACAGGTGCGTGTCCGCGAAGTGGGACTTGAACCCACATGTGACCAGTTACCCTTTCTACAAGGTATAAGCTTGAGGGGATACTCGCGGTTATAAGCTTCTTCTTTCGTGTGTCTTAATCCTGTGACAGTTTGCACATCTAATCTCACACTTTCTCATCTCTTCTTTTATCGTTGATATAGACTTGGGGCGATGAACCATATCTGCTATGTTTTCAACCTTCTCGCCTTTGACATGATCGAAATCAAGAACAAGAGTGTTTGACTCCCCGCAATCTATACAACTAAAAATCTTTTTGACTCTATTTACAAACTCTCTATTCCATTTTCTTTGTTGCGCTTTGGTCTGTTTTGCTTTCGACTTATAATACTCTTTGTTCTTCGCGTAGTGTTTTTTCTGATAGGCTTTATTGTAAGCCCTTCTAACATCGCGGTCCTTGTAAGGCATCAGTCCTCAAACTCATCATTCCAAGATTCCTCCCAGAATTTGAAATCAGTTTTGTTCTTTTGCCAGACTATTGCCTGCCAGTCATTTAGAGTATCTTTCAGCGAAACCTCCGCTGTAGTCTTTTGCTTGCTCGATTGATCCATTGTTCGTAAGGTCTTTGATCATTTGTTCTAAACGCTGTCTTTCTACAATTAACTCCTTGCAGTCTGTTGCCGTCTGTTTAATTGACTGAAGCTCCGCTTTGCGAGCGCTCCCATTGATGTCTGGATCAACAGGCTTTTTGACTTCATCAATCATGTTGTTGATGGCTGTCTCCATGCTTCTCATCAAGCGCTGGGCAGCATCAATCGTTGTAAACTTCTTGCGTGACAAAATTGATGTATTGAGGGGTTTTCTCTCCAACGTATGCACCAACAACATTGTAATCTAAATGCTCTACTGCATCTTCATATTCTATGCCCTCTTCAATCAGAATCTCAATCATCTTGTTGATGTCATACACAGCAACCACATTGGGGCCATAGGTGCAACCCACAAGGGCAGCATCAAATCCATCAGCAGTAAGACACTCTTCTTCTGCGAGCACCTCCATCAAGTGTTCTTTATCAATCATTGCTCTACGTATAAAAGGTCTTCGATGCGAGTTCTATAGTATTCTTTCCCGTCAATCTTAATGCGATAGTCTCTGTTTTGTTTGAATCCAACAACATCGCCTTTCTTCACACCTATTGATTTCAATTCCTTTGAATCAAAAGCAACGACGCCCTTAGTTGGGAGCTCTTCTTTTAAAGACACCACCTCGATAGTCCCATCTTCTTTTTCCTCCTCTTCAATAGCAGACAACAGGCTCCAGCCATCAAGCGGGTGTATCTTCCCTTTCTTGTCTTTGTATGCGATTGCCTGATTGTTTACAGCATGCTCTGGATCGTATTTGACAAAGTAACTATTCTCCACACCTGTAAGCTTTTGCCCACCCTGCATCACAACAAGATGATGGAAGTACAATCTATCCCCCTTTTTAACTGGGGTTTTATACTTGGCTGGGGTAGCTATGACTGGCCCGTCAGTAACTCTGTATTTGAACTCACCGCCCTCGAATCGAGTGTCGATGTATAACTCAACTCCGCTTTTGGTTGAGATCGTATCGTTGATTGGTCTATCCAGCTCAACGATAAACATATTTAAAGATTTCATTGATTTTTGTAGGGGAACATTTCATTTAATTTATCTCGTCTCTGACTGCACCCGCAGTCCTTTGAGACCTTTTCGACCAGGCGCTTTAGTCCTGTTCTTTGAGTGAATTTTTCTACAGTATCACCAACACCTCTAGATTTCTTAGTATCCATATGACCGTCTTGAAGTTCTGCGTGCTGGAGCCTGACGGGGCTGAACAGGCGCTGACGGTGCAGGTGTAACAGTTGGGGCTGGAACAGGTGGTGGAGATACATCAACCTCAGGGGCCATAGATGGAGCAACAGACATGGCTTGTTTAGGTTGCCAAGAATTACACACATATCCCGCCTTTACCCTTGCCTCCCATCTTGTGCAGTAATTACCTACCCAATACACACAGTTTCCGCAGTATTGACTCTTGTTATTTGCGCGTTTATACGCTGCAGGCAAAGAAGCTGGAATAATACTGCCGTCTGGGTAAGTTCTTGTGGCCATCTTAAAAGTTTAGATCGTATTCAATGATGCATGGCATGTCGTCTACAGACTTCCACAAAACATTGCTCCCATCTTCCTCCTCAAGATATACAAGATACCTGTTCTTACCATGCCTGTATAGAAAAGCTTCATCATTGACAATGGCGCTAACCTTACTGCTGCCAGCTCGCATGCCAACATAGTAGGCCATGGCGTCCTTGGGATCACGACCTATGATGATTTTTCTGATTACACCTTCCATTTAATTCAAACTTATGCCCAGTCCTTTAATTAGATCATCAATGTCTGGTTCGTCATCTCCTTTGTAGGAGTCTTGAGCAAATGTAACCAATTCTTCAAGCTCATCCCTATTTCTGAGATTATATCCATACACAGCCTTTAGTTGATGAGTGTCTTCAAATTCATCAATCAGACCTATAATCATCAAAGACATGACATCTTCTCTCACGTCATACTTGTCAATCAGCGATTCTATCTCCAGTGCAATCTGCTGAACTTCGAACAAAAATCCTTCTCTCTCCATATCTTTGTAGTTCTGTAAATCCATTTGAATGCCAAAAAGTAAAGTCTCTAAGAAAAAGCTCTTTAGAGAATTTTCGAAGCTTAATCAAAGGTACGTAAAACGTAACTACCTGAAATACCTGAGAAGAGAGCTCCTTAATGCAAAAGAAAAACACAGCATATTTCAAAAAGAAATCATGTTTATGCTGTGGGCTTACGACCTAGAGTTCTTTACTCTAAAGTATGCATCAGAAGACTTTGGCATCTCCTCAAATAAGATTGGTGTGGAGTATGTATACCCCTTGGTGAAAGAGGGGATATTGTACAAACACTTCGACAGAATGACCCCTTCTGACACCAGAGAAGATCACTTATTTAGAGAAGAAACAAAATACAACTATAGGGTTAGATACGCCCTTACACAAAGAGGCAGATTGCTGGTGCAAACTCTTTACAGGGATCTAGAATCTTAAATAAGCTCCCTTAGATCCCTTTCAAGACTATTTGTGTCTTCTACTGTACCACCGTCAGCGACAACCCTAGACGTAAATGCTGCAGTAAGATCCTCTGATCTTAGTCTAGAAACATAAGATGATGATGCTATTGTTGTACTAATACCAAGCATAGTTAGTCTTCTTCAGGTTCTGGGAACCACTCTGGGTGCAGCTCCTTACATTTTGCAATATACTCTCTATTGGCGCTAGACGATCCAAAGGTATGCACACCCATAGGGCGGCACCACACCATCTGATTGTCCCAATCTGCTACAGCAATTTGATTACCGTTTTCGTCATACTCGCCTCTCCACAAAACATCAACGTGATACTTGTCTGAGCGCACAGGGGCCTTAGTTTCATTGCCTTCTGCATCATACTCCCCTGGCGTAGTGACAATGTGACCAAGCCTTACAATAGAGTGACGGTGATTTGGATTGCCTTCTTCGTTAACACTCAAGGCATTGATCTTAGCGGTAGCAGCAGACTTGCTACCAAACTCGTATTTTCTAAAGATTGCCATAGCGTATCAGAGGGTTGTTAGGGATATGCACTGAGCATCAGAAAGAGCAGAGGGGTATCCGTGTATTGCGTGAAGGCGAGTTCTAGATCTTGTACCAGGTATAGTATGTTCTGCGCCTTGTATAGAGTCTACGCTTTCATACGTCGTGACCTCAGCGTAGTTTATGACTGGTGTGCTAGATCCGTTGTAGAAAGCTTTAATACCTGAGGCACTGTTAACAACAACAGCCAGCTTACATCTTGAACCTATTGCTATTGTGTCATGAGCGATGCTTACTACAGCGTTGGGGTCAGCCGTTTTATATACAAACCCTCTTAAGCTACTTGTTCCGCTATCTGTAAATGTTTCAAGTTTGAAGGCATACTTAGTACTTGCTGAACTAGAGTCTTTAAAAACAACAACATCTCTAAAATCAGTTTCTTCTTCAAGATCAGTTACTGTCAAATCCATGAATAGTGTGTAGGCACTAGCGCCATTTAAAGCTGTAGGTAGCTGAGCTTTAAATGTATCTACAGCTTCTCCTTCACCCGTCCTCGTAGCAGCAGCCCCGTGAGTGGGGATGTAAGAACTAGCATAGGGGCCTTCTTCTAGCTGAAGTCCATAAAAGAGTATTCCGCTTGTTCCGTCTCCATCATAGGATGCGTTGCCTGAAGATTGCAAGAAAAAATTAGTTTTAGTTGTAGCAGTGGCATCCGCTTCAAATCCTTCAATTTTACATCTGTACCAATCATTGCCATAATACTCCATAGAGGCAGTTCCCTCATCATTGTTGGTGGGGGTAGTTGGACTTGATTCACCAGTAAGGTTGAATACCGCATTGTAAGGAGCTGTATCAGTAGTTCCAGCCTGCAGCTTAAACTGAGTCCTTCCTGCTGCTTTGGCAAAGACAGAAATAGAGTATGTAGTTCCTGAGGTGAATGAGTCTCCATTAGGGGGATGCATTTTATGAGTGCTATTCCCACTGTCCTCTACAAGCTTGGCGGCATTTTTAACGCCTTCTGGAGATATGTCAGCGTTTGCAGTTACAGAAGCATCATCAGTTCCGTAAGCTGAGAAATTTTCGCTGATAGGTTGAATGTTCCGTCTCTCTGGCTCCAACAACAACGACGGGGCACCACCAGCAAGAGGATAGTCAAAGCGTGGTTCATCTTCTTTGATGCCAGCTGTGGCTGCAGCAAATGTAGTGGTAATAACGTCAGTAGCGACAAGACCAGCTTCTAGCTGAGAGTCTTGGATAAGTATAGTTCCAACATCTGCCCCAACTGTTGATCCATCTGTGCAAACAAAAATCCTTACCTGATTAACAGACGATGCATTAAAGGTTACAGAGCATCTATACCATCCATTTCCAACAAAACTTATATTAGAATCAATCTCATTGGCGTCTGAACCCAATGTTCCATTTGACAAATCAAATTGAGCAGAATGAGTTGTACCACTACTACGGGCCTGAATATTGATGCCATTAAGAGTACCTGCTTTAGCATGAACACTAAAAGTTGTAACACCACTAAAGGATGTAAAGTTTTGCCTTAGGGCAGAATTGGTAGATGCAGTCTTTGTAACCAACCATGCATTTGTGCTACCATCATATCCTGTTTGACCAATGCTTTCAGAGACATCAGTAGAAGTCCACGTAGTATCAAAACCATTAGACTGTAAGATCAGGTTCTCCCTCCCCCTCTCGATCAACCCAGTAGGGCCTACACGAGTGGCGATGAGGTTGGCGTCTCTGCTGATGTCGAAGTCTGCAGGCAATACATCAACTTCAGAGACAGACACATCAGATACCTTAAATTCAAAAGGAGCATCTGCAGCGTCAGTTTCAGATTCACTATTTTTTCTAGCAATGCGTAGTCTCGAAAAAGCACCGCTTGAAGCTGAAGTAAAATAAAAAGCATATTTTCCTGACACAGTTGCTACACCAATCTTTTCATCAGTGTCCCCATCTTGAAACTTTACCCCCTGTCCAGCCTGTGTACCTGAAAGAATCTCTACCGTAGCAACTACTTTGTATTTTTTGTTTGCTTCAAATACTGACGCTTTATCGAGGTACGTAAACTCACTTCCATCCCCCGCAAAAGTTGCTACCCCTCCTGAAACTGAGATAGAGTTAGCTGCGTTTGATACGTTAGTTATAGTGAAGGTAGATAAATCCTGCGCGTTTGTACTGCTAGCAATAGGTGCTGGCTTTACATTGTAGACCTTACTAGCGTCTTTTCTTTCCTGCCCAGCAGATGCAGAGGCTAAGAAGATGAATGATGCGTCGTCGTATAGAGCCATGCCTTAGAGTGATTTACCAAACATTACTTCGTAGTAGACTTTGCCTTCATCGTCTCGTAAAGCTTTGAGGCACCTACCACGATTAACGCCATCATAAACATAAGAGACGTGCACCCAATCAGGATTATCTTCATCACCAAACTCCCAAATGAGCTGATCAAACTGTAGATTCTCTCGTATGTAGTTGAATATGCTACTGTTCGACACGCGCCCGTATACATCTCCGTCAAGATCAAGTGCTCTTCCTTCCACATGCTGACTGCGCTTTGACCCGCCAATCGCAACATTGAGATCAGGCGACCTATAGCCGCTCGACACGTATATAGGCCTTCCGAAATGCTCGCGCAGAGGCTGAAAAATATGCTCTGCAACTTTCTTAAGATTTTCTGTAACCCACTCATCTGGTGTATTGTCTATGCCTAGGCGTTTAGCCGTCAGGCTTTTGGTCACTTCTGACAGTGATAAGTTTTTTGACAGCTTCACGTCTTCAACGATTTATTCTACGCAGCTCTTTGATGTATTCCGCCATAGACATCCCAGTTGGATCAGATGGGTATCTCAGGTTGCTCAAGGCAACACCCCCCAACGCAATGGCGCCAGCCCTAATCATCTGCTTTGCGATAGACCTTTTGTCTTTCATGTCATCGTACTGACTGAGATTTTTCATAAGACCCTTTGAATCTTTTGCACCTCGCGTCACAATAGCTGCATCTCTAGCAGCTTTATTTTGAAACTTGGAGTTTTTTCTAATCTGACGATTAGTCAACCCCCCGTTTTCATCTTTCTTTTTAAGTTCCATGGTATTATTCGTATGCGCCGCAACCAGCACCCTGGCAGCCAGCTTCTTTAGCAGATAATGAGTTGCCCAAACCAAGTGCCTTACCCACACGCCTAGCCATGAGTTGACGACCCAGTTGCCTAGCTGATTTTCTGTTTTGTCTTTTTTGTTTCCGCCCCTCTCTCTTTCGCTTTCTTTTTGCGCGACGTTGAAGTTGATCTTGAAATTTAGCCAGTCCTTCAGCCCCGCCGCCTTTTCTCTTAATAAGGCGTCCAGTTCTTTTTTCGTCCTTCTTGGCTTTCTTGAAAAACTTCTTGTCCCCCTTGAGCACATCGACTGTTGCCTTGTCCTCTTCTTCTTTGGTCATAGAGAAAGGGCCGCCTGGACCCTCACCCCCATCCTTATATTTTTTTACTGTAGGCATTAGGTTGCAACTGCAAATATTTCAATGTCAGCGGTCTCTCCGCCTGTTCCTGTGGCTTCAGCTGAGATCAACTCAATCTGAGTTAATGATATACCAGTTCCAGCCGTAGCATCTGCATCAACAAGATCATTGAACAGCATGAAAGATTCAGAAGCTCCAATACGAACAAAGTATTCTTTTGTATTAGCGGTGTCCTGGATGCGAAGGTCAACAGTATTTGATGCGGCCAGGTTTGTGATCCGCAAGTACTGCATGGTGTTGTCAGTAAATGCACCACCTGCTGGCCTTGATGCCTGAAACTGCAGTATAGTCTGTTCTGTATTGTCTACAGTAAGAACCCTGCTGTAAACCTCACTCACAGAAGAAAGAGAGATCGTATTGGTGTTACCCCTGTCTTTACCGTTGATGGTAAGTTCTTCTTGTATTGTAACTGTAAGTGTAGCCATATTGCAAATATACCTATTACGATCTAACTCTTTTTATTAGCCTCCCGCCTTTAGAAAATTCATAGCTACCGCCATAAACTGGATTGCCAGGAGTTTGTTTTTGATTAAACAACTTTGTTGTCCCATATACTGCTCCACCCAATCTCTCGCTATCAACCTGTCGTTCTCTGTATTGCCTTTTGACTGGGTCGTAATAGTACTCTCTATCCAGCCTCTGACCACCCTGCCTTGCTCCTCTCTGTGATTGAGCAAGCGCACCAATTTGAATAGGGGCTCTTCCTGTTGGAAGCTGAATAGGAGACATGGGCTTCAGGTCTCTATTCTTGACGACATTCATGCCAGCAGGCCTGGCCTTCAGGGGTTTTACATTTTGCGGTTTTCTGTGCTCTGGAGTCGTGACTGAAGCTGACGAACCTGGAGCCATGTAATTGAATTGACCTGTTGTGTCAAGCTCTTGCCGTGTTTTCTCTGGGGTTGGTGTATCCCCATACTTTGCAATATCATAAGCGCTTCTTTCAAGACCAGCCGCCTTAAGCATTTCTGGTGAGTCGTATGCAAAGATGGACACAACATCACCAAGCTCTTCATTGTAGAATTTTAATTTTCTAGCAGGAGTAACATCGTAATTGAATAGAGTCTTTACCAAGTCGTCTCTTCGAACAGCTCCAGTGCCTTCAGCCTCCCTATCTAAGTAAAACCTACCTTCTACTGGCTCAAACTGATCTGTCACAGGGTTGAAAGTGACCTTTTGAATTCTTGTATCCCTAGCTTGGGTGGGGTAGATGTTGCTGAACTTACTCACTTTACCTTTAGGGACATCCACAAGGTTTACTTGCGTGCCTGGTATAACAGTTATATTCTTCCCAAGATCTCCCGCATCTTCCTCTATTATTTGATCTGGAGTGCCAAAAATCAAATTGTAGGCTTCCTTCCCCACATTGGTGATAGTGGCTCCAGCCTGGTCAAGAGTTGTCATTCCAGAACCAAAGAAAGCATCTCCTCGACCAGCAACAGCGGGTGGGCCATATCCTTGTGAAAGCAAATCCTCTACTTCATCTAAATCAATTGCATCTGGATCAGCTGTATTTATAGCAGCATAAAATGGATTTGGATTTTTGGATCTGCTAATGTCTCTATAGAATCGAGCACCTTCTTTAGATCTTGTGCCTCCAAATTTCGCAGGAGAGCTGTCAATAGGTCTCCCGTACTCTTCTTCTACAGTCCGTCTTCTTCTATTGCCCTCGTCGTCCAATGGGAAAACGGGGATCTCAGCAAAATCTTGAACTGCATTAAGTCGTTCTAGTTTTTGATCGTAAGATCTCAAATCACCAACAGCATCCTTTATGCTCTCTGTATAAAGCATATTGTCGTTTCTCCCAGGAAACTGCTTGGCTAGATCTACAAACCTGTTTAAATCTTGCGTCACTCTGTAGAAAGATCTCTGGTCTTTGTTTTCTAAAAGTTCTTCTAGACTTTCTTTAAGTTGACTAAATGGGCGATCTCTAAAGTATTTCCTCTGATTGTCTTCAACAAACTTCTCTACCTTCCTAGCATACTTTGAAAAGAAGCCGCTGCTCCAGTCCAGATCATCTGCGACCAAGGCGGAATATCCAGGAGGATACATCTTGTACGCCAGCCATGGCTTTTCAAGCATGACATCTTCAATCTCACTGAGTTTTATGCTATCGTCTGCAAAGAATCCTCTGTCAGCCCTAATGAAGTCTGTTCTGGTGTCAGTGTCTTTAATGTCTGATTCACCAAAAGGAATATATCCTTGATCTAAAAGCTCCTGCATCTGAGCCTGACTCGCACTTACAAGCCTAGCTGTATCAGCCCTAGATGCTGGGGGGATAGGATTTCCAAGAATATCATGCGGACCCCCATGCTCATACCTCTTAATAGGCTGCATCCCAGGCTTTCTCTTCGATATAGATCTCATACCTGCAAATATAAACGTTCTGCAGAGGACTACAACAGCCTGGTTACGCACAAAACACAGCTATCCCTGCGTTATATTCATAGTTGTTACCCACGAGAGTACGCGCATCAGCTTTGTGTGCACACACAACCATCTGTACAGTGACAACCTTCTGAATAGGTTAGCAAAGTTATACAAGAAAATCGTAAAAGTCAACCCTAAACAGCCACTTGAAGCGACAGAGTGTAAGTGTCTGATCAGGCTGTGGTTAACGCTCCCACTCGAAGTCGATGCGCGAACGATCATTGGGGGAAAAGCTGAGAAATACGCACCGTGGGGATTATATATACCTATACACGTCTACACCTGCAGACACAAATGCGCTGCGAGACCCCCCTCCCCTTGACCTTTGGTCAACTTTGGCACATCTTTTCAGCTTTGTTGGAACCCCAAGGGGTTCTAACAACGGAGGAGAAACGCCAAGGCCCTGCCAAATCCGTGGAAAGTATTGACAATTCCATCAGGGGGACAAAACCCCTACGCCTTACCACGCGCAGTCCAAAGGACCACATATAGTAACGTGCAGGGTTTGCTGTTGACTATTCCAACCAACTAAAACTAACAACGTCGAATCTCGCACATACGCCGCATATGCTTGGGCGCGAGGCCGCTTCTTCGCCTGTTTTCGCAGGGGTTACTTCGTAACCTTCACGCGGGAAAAATCACGCGGGAAGAAGAGGGTTGGATTTTGCCAGTTCTGCCCTTTACCTTTGTGGCGGCAATGTTGCCAGTCAAACTTCACAATTCATCTACGATGAACACATCAATTCAACCTACTGCGAAGCAGTACTCTTACAACGAAGTTGTAGCCCTGTTCAACAACGACTACGTCGTTGAAGGAATCATCAAGGTTCTCGAATGTCCGAAGGACATCAAGCTGCCGAAGGCAGTATTCGACGAAGTCGAGTGTCAACTCGAAGAGTTGGAAGAGCAGCAATTTGAACTTGTTCAATTTGCTCAGTACCAAACTGACAAGGGAACCTTGTTTGAAGTCGATGTCGAAGATGGCGAAGTTTACTTCGCTGCTTCTGACAGAGTCAACAACACAGTTGTTGAGTTCAGAAATATTGTAGCTCTGCTACAACCCTTTGGAATGAAATTCCAAGATGTCCTCGAAGAGGAATGGAAGTGGGCTCGCTCTCTTCCCTTGGAAGAGAAAATCAAGTTCTTCCACCACTGCTGAAAGCAGTATCTCAGACCCCCTTTGGGGGGTCTGTTTCTCCCTTGTCAAACTTCACAATTCATCTTCGATGACCTACTTCAATTCAACCCTTGATTCTTCGAATCACTCTAACAGCAAAGCTGTTACCAAGGAACGTGTTCAAGCTTTGCTTGAATTGTTCTGGACTCCAAACCTTGAAATCCTCTTCCTTGATGCGGAGTTCTGTGAACTCTCCTGCGAGGAACAGCAAGCCATCATCAACGAGTTGATGGACTGACCAACCAACAGAGGGGGAGTTACAGACACTGTGAGTTCTTACGAACAGTGTCAGTAACGACCCCTCCCTTTCAAATTCAAACTTCACAATTTCAAATTCATTTTCAATGAAAAAGTCAACCAATCGTGTTTCACTGCTGAAGGCAGTGTCAGTTTCAGTCAATGAGTTCTACTTCTCACCTTCCAAGGTGAGGAAGGGCAAGGCTCGAAAGGCAATCAATGAACTCCTTGAGTTCGTTGAAGCAGTTGAACTCCCCACCCCCAAGGCATCCAAGCCCAAAGCATCGAAGCCACAGCCCCAAGGGGCTGATGAGATGATGGAGTTGTTCAAGCAGTTCCTCGTATCACAGGGTATGACGCAAGAGCCACCAAAGGTGACCAAGCCCAAAGCCCAGGCCAAGCCAAAGCGTCGTAAGACGACGACCAAGAAAGCCACCCCTACCCAGAGGGTTGCTGACCGCCAAGAAAAGGCTTTCCATGGCCGCCCTGATACACCTATCACACCAAGCAAGGCAGGCAAGCCCAGGGCTTCCGTCAAGGAAGCACAGAAAGCTGTGGCTGAAGTCAGCAAGGCCAACGGAAGCACGGAACGTATCACACAAAGGGCCAAAGCCCAAAAGGAGCAAGTGTTGCAAGCCTTTCAAGCGAAGCTTGATTTGGAGTTTCCGTTGGATGGAACGGCCAACGAAGTCAGCTTCAGTGACCTGTCCCTCCGTCAGCTTGCTGAATTGATGTGATGTGATGGGGGTGCATATCATACGATCGTGTGATATGTGCCCCTGACAATCAAGTCTAAGATAATGAGGGCCGTCCTCACCAAAATTTTTGTACCCCATGCTTTCATCCATCATCTCCACTTGCGTCATCATCATATCCACGTTGATTCTGTGGAATCTGTTGAACGATTGGCTCAACATGAACAACGGCTCAGGCCTCTAATACACATATCATGTCAGATACACACATGACCTTTGACCCAGCAGAGCTGGACTTCATGGACTCTTTGGACAAACAGGAAGAAATTTGGCAAGCCACCAAGCGTGCCATCCGTACCCAACGTGACATCATGGAGCGGGCACAATGGACAATCGAACGTCTCGAAAGACAACTCGACGCCCTTGGCGAAGCCAGAATCGCATTCAAAGAATTTCGCATCAAGTAAACTTCACACATCATGTCAGATACACCTAACTACCGCCTCCTTGAAGTGGCCTTCCTTGGCCCCACCAACACCAAAGGTGCAAGGGTCGCAATCATTGAACCTGCCGCAAAGGAGTTCAGCCACACGGACACAGTAGTCATGTCATATGATTACGCCATTGGTGACCCCTTAAAGCAAGCCCTTCAACACCTCGAAAGCACAGGCTTCAACCCCGTATGTACAGGGTATGATGGAAGCAGACACACCATCATGTGTGACAACTGGGGTGACAACTTCGTCGAACTTACAAAGTAAACAGCGTGAAGAGAATCCACCCTATCCTTGGGCTTGAGCGACATGCATATGCCCCAGAACTCAACAAGTTGCACTTCACTGACGGCACAACGGAGAATGTGCCACAATGTACCACCATCAAGGATGCTTTGGCATACTTGAACAATCAACAGACATGAACCCACAAACATTTGAAAAGACGCTGTCCAAGATGCGTCGCAACGTATCACACTGGCATGACATGGCATCACATGACATGAAGCAAGACGGCCTTGTGTGGTACGACGAAGCCCAAGAGTTCGCTTTGGGTATGGCAAATGAGTTTGGCATCTCCCCTGTTATGGCAGGGGGTGTCATCTCAGCCCTCTCCCCAAGGAACAAGTGGGAGAGAAACAAGATTGACGCATGGAACGTATGTCAAGCCATCCGTGACGACGTATCACACGATCGTGTGAAGTGTTGCACCTTTGACATGAACAAGGTGAAGGCATTTGAAATTGCCAAGGGCATCAGGTCAATCCAAGATACGAGCCGCAAGACCCATCGCTTCGCTCTGAATGTGGGGGCAAAGGACATGGATGCTGTTACTATTGATTCGTGGATGTTATTGGCATTCCAAAGTGTATCACACAAGCGCAAGCCCCTTGAAACGTCAGTGACCCCCAAACAATATGACATCATGGAGCGCAGGTTCCAACGTATGTCGCATGACATGGGGTATACACCTGCACATTTGCAGTCCATCGTATGGCTTATGATTCGTGAGTTATGGACTTGAAAATTCAATTCATCATGCCCTTTGGGAGGAAGTTTACTATTAGTAAAACATTCCGTGACAAGAACCACTATGATAACTTCATACGATATATGGAACGCAAGCACAGATATCACCTCGACGAAGTGTGGGAAGTCAACCCCACCAACCACTAATGTAGTGTGAGTGTGTTACAACTCTGAACGTAGTGAAGAGTGTAACACACGAACACACTAAACAACTCAAACTTTACAATCATGGATGATACATACAAACTCGTGCTATGGCCTGAAGTGCAGGTATACATGGACGAAGATTGGTTTCAATCAGAAGCCTGTCCTGCACCCAAATATTTTATCTACCAATCCTTATACGACTACATAAAAGAAGCGCAAGCATACTTCATTCCAATCAATTACATCACAAGCTGACATGAAATACGCAAGACAATGTGACGTCACAGGAGAGGGCATGAATGCAGGATGGGTCTTTGGAGACGGCGTATTCTACGCCAAGTACGAGAAGGATGCCTTGGCTGAATGCCGCAAGGACAGGGATGCTATCCTGCAAGATATTGAGGACGTTGATGCCTCGATGATTCAAGACCAGTTCTGCGAGGAGGATGCAGGGTGGGAGGCATTTGATGATGCTGTTCAACGCGCCTTGCAAGGCAAGGAAACGGACGAAGACCTCATGACTATCGCGTTCCAGACGGACTACTGCTACTACACGGAGTGGGAGGATGAGGACGACTACCAATTTGAAACTCAAGACACATGAACAAATCCACACTACAAGACTGCCTTGCGTGCTTCGAGCGATTCGACATCGACGCTGAACTCTACAGCGACGACACCATCCTCGTCATGACATCCAACCCAGATGTGTACGTCCAAATCTCCAAGCAGGAGGTCCTTTGGAGGGCTGACCAACACCTCGAACTTTTAAAACAAGAATTATGAACTGCGAAACCTGTAACGGCAAGGGGTACATCCACACTGCGGTGTACTCACACCCCACCATACCTGACGGCACAGAGCGTGTCGAAGTATGCGACGAATGCAAAAACAACGAATCATGACACAGCACGAAAAACTTGAGCAACGACAGAAGACCTGCGGTGGCTTCATGTATCGACTCATTGACACATGGTACCACGCAGACGGAAACAACAAACGCATCCTCGAAAACGCCTTCAAAGGCACAGCATTTGACTTGACATGAGCAAAGACAACACACAATTCAACCTCGTGAAAGAGCTTGCATCTATGCAAGAAGCAGCACTGAAAAAGCACAACATTCACTTCGTGACAATCCCACCACTGAAGAAGAAGAATGACACATCGAGAGAAGATAAAGCTGACAAATGACATCGCACAGGCGATCATGATGGGCAGTGCCACGATGGGTCACATTTGTGAGGAGGGCTGTTTTAAGTTTACCTTGCCCAAGCCACAAGTGGCAGGAACCATCGAGCAACAGAAGACATACGCCATGATTCAAGCGATTGACATGGTGGTGCAGTACAAAAAGTATTTGGTTGAGTGAAGTTTGACCAAGGGGGTGTGTATGAAACGTCATGCCACCCCCACCTTTTTCAAGGGAGCGCAGATGGTGCGTACATCATACGATGGCAGTTGTGTTCGAATCCCAACCTCCCTTCTACACGCACGACAATCAAGTCAAGATTATGAGGGGCGACCTCACCACATTCAAACTTTAATTCATGACCACGTTCGACATCTATTGTCTGTCAGGACTATGCTTGTACCTGACGGCACTGGGAATCCTATGCATAATCAGACACATCCAAGACAAATGAGCAAATCACTATACATCCAGGTCGAGTACGACGAATACTACGATGGCGCAGTCATTGAAAACATGGACGAGTACCTCCGCGAATGGAACGACATGATGGACACAGATTACAAGTCCATGGAGGACTTCAACAAAGGCGAAGAATGGAGAGCCATTTACAAAATCAACCTATGACTAAAAAGCAAAACCCCGTGCTACAGCCCGTAAGCGTAGCAACCACCAAGAAAGAAATCATCGAAGACCTCTGCCACAGGGTGGCGGACATCAAGTACGACTTGCAAGTGGTACTCGACACCCTTTACCAACTCGAAAACGAATACCATGACGAAAGCTGAACTCATCGACGCCTTGTACGAATACCCAGACGACGCGCTAGTCACATTAGATGTGCGTGGCGTGATCGTGACAGACGACACCTACGACTTCTTTGTGCAGAGCCTCCCGTTCTCCAACGAAGTACACCTCACAACAATCAATCATAACGCAGAAATCGACTGGTAATGCACACATACAAAGTAAACACAGGACATGAGGCCGCACTTGAACGTGAGGTCAGTGAACTCAAGATTCAACTCGTCGAAGAGAGAGACAGGAGCATGGGGTACACCAATGAAGTTGAGAAACTCAAGAGTGAAGTCGATGAGCTTGAACACGCATACAACAACATGAAGCAATACGCTGACAAGCTACTCGACGAGAACGTAGAGGTGGGCGAGCGCAACGAGGAACTCAAGACCAACATGGCCCTGATGTCAGACGAGATTGCAGAGCTTGAGAAATCGTACAAGAACGAGTGCCACGAGACGCAGAGGTACAAAAAAGCGTGGCGTGAGCAGCGTGAACTCGTAGCCCTGCGTGACGACCAGATTGCCATGCTTGAACGCAAGCTCACTAAGCGTGAAGAAGACAAAAACTAATTAAACCCACGATTATGCAACCAGTAAATACAAAGAGCCTGTTTCACAGGCTGACATCAACCCTAGAGAAGTTAGACAACGATGAGATTGACGTCTTCAAAGCGACAGCTACAGCGAAGCTTGTGGGAGAGTGCGGCAAGCTGTTGAACTATGAGCTGAAGAGGGCGGCACTGCTCAGCAACCCAGACATAAAAGCAGAACATCGACGACTTGAAAGCAAGAACTTTGATAGCATCCCACAGGAATCCCCCAAGCGATTGACATGACAGAACTGCAAGGACATGAGCTTCAGATTCTGAGCGCGGCGATCACGTCTACAGAGTCGAAGCAAGAGATGGCAAGAGCTTTATGGAACCCAGAAATCATGGTGTCCATGGGCATTCCAACAGAGACCATCAGGGAGGTTGACACTGACACATTAAAGAAAGATTTACATCATTTCATGGAGGCTCATGGCATCGAAGAAGACGAGTACGATGATGTGCTTGCTTTCTACAGCAAGATATATGCCGTCATGAGATCACATGTGGAGTCTGAAAACAGGGACAAAATAGTTCAAAGGCACGCGCCAGGCATCTGGGAGCGACGTATGAAATTCATAAAGGATTCAGGCATCAAAAAAGGCAGGACTCGCAAGAGTCTTGCCTCGATGATGGTCCCCCACCTGACAAGCGAATACGACTACAATTTTTTAGAGCTTAACAACCATGACCTGCCTGAGAATGCACTATGCTATCTGGTCAGCACAATGGCACTGAACGTAACACACAAAGAGGCATCAGCCAGAACTATTGACTTCCTTTGGGATGAGATGGAAGACAGGACGTGGTATGACATGTACACAGGGGTCAGGAAGTTCGAGAAGCTTGCGAAGCAACAACAAGAACAAATAGATTCATGACAGACGAACACATGCGGTACCTCGAAGACGCGATCGACCGCAAGATGCAGGCATACGAGTTATATCGTAGACCTCGTGACAAGATGATGCTTGAGTGCATGATGCGCGACTACGAAGCAAAACAGAAATTGATTTTACAAGATGAAAAGATACAGGGTGCGATTCCACCTCGCCAAAGGTGACAACTACATGAAGTGGCAGGTGTTCGACAAGAAGCGAGGCACCAAGAAATACTACGAGCCTGATGCGTACAGCATCCAGATGCTTGACTGCAAGCTTGGCAATCAACCCGCGACGGCGAAGAGAATCTTCAACGGAGAAAACAAGACTGTCTGTGCGTGGATAGAGTGCGAGAACATCGCCGTCTGGGATGCGGACTACAGCATGAAGTCATACAACATTGATGATATGACACACTACAAGTACAACCCGCGCAAGAATCCGCACTGGTTTACAGACACACATGACAACAGAGATGGACTGCAACTGGGCGTCATGTTCACATACAAAAGAGGAGTCTATGCCTAAGAAAGAAACACGCCCATCTGTCCCACAATTTGACGTAGGCAGGAACGATCACACGCCGCGAGCCAGGCGACGTAAGATGCAGAGATTCTTGAAGGATAACCCGCAAGTCCTAGAGGAGTACACGAGGAGGAAGCTGTTAAGTGGTTGGAGACCAGAGGGATATGATGATTCGAATGAATCAAAGGATGAACCACCTGCTTCTTAACAGTATATAAGCTTATATACCTATATACAAACTAACATCTAAACAGATACAAAGCATGACGCAAAAACAAATACACAAGATTGTAGACAAACAAGAACAGGATGGAAAGCACTCTACCATCATCGCGGGGAAGCTTGTACGTCTTGATGTTTTCAAGATGGGGACTCACGAATGGCTCAGTCAAAGCGGTTCAGATGTGGCGGATGGCTTCGTAGATGTGGCTGCCATCACCATTGGTGTGGTGGTGGACGAACTCAAGTCCCGCCTAGCAGGAGAAGAACTGCTTGACGACCTGGGCTTGCCGCAATCAGACCGCATCAGCTTCGATGAAATCGAAAAATTTCATACGTCTGTCCTTGACACGTTCGAGGTGTTGGCTACATATTTGCGAATCCTAGAGATTGCAAAAGCCCAACACAATGAGAGGAATAATGAGTGAGTTAGCCGTTCAAGTAAGGGCGGAATATGAAAGACAGATTGGGGAAAAGATTGACAACGTCAGAAGACACAGGCCCATGGTGGAGCATCGCGCTGCTGTGTCAAATGCCCTTCGTCCCTACCTGTCATACGCCTCGATTGGTGCCCTGTTTGAGAAAGACCACAGCTCTGTGGTTCACTACAACAAAGAGCACGAACCCATGATCAGGTTCTCACCAGCCTACCGCAACAAGTATGCAACAGCAGTCGAAGTGGTGAACAATGTGACCAGAGGGATGGACATCGCACCCATTTTTCATGAGTCATACAACGTGGACATCAGCCCACGCAGAGCCCTTGAAGACATAGACAGAGTCATCATAGGTTTGATGGACATGAAGTGCAGGATTCTGGCCAAACAGAACAAGGGACTTGCACAGGAATAACTTTCAACATAGATTTGCACAACAATTCAATTCAACTCAATGTCAAACTACAAATTCAAGACCACGAACATCCGTGGTAAGCAGTATGTCGAAGTGAACGAACGCATCAAGTTCTTTCGACAGGAGCAGCAG
>Ga0209645_1000354_pt1 | contig 24425 bp, 17 predicted proteins | sample ETNvirenome_6_30_FD_184070 | JGI IMG/M metagenome (GOLD analysis project Ga0209645, IMG submission 184070) | Marine viral communities from the Pacific Ocean - ETNP_6_30 (SPAdes) (version 2) | ecosystem: Environmental > Aquatic > Marine > Oceanic | place: Pacific Ocean | collected 2013-06-19
TAAGTTAGTCGCCGTAACACCATGCCGGGTACCTGTTAAATATATGGTCTTACTCTCAGCGTTGAGATATGCTATCCTATTTTTATGGTTTATAAAGATACTAATAAAAAACCTACAGCTGCAAAGCGTTTGAGTATGCTTACACCGGATGGGTTGAGGAGAAGGGTCTTAGATGCTATCCCTACATGGGAGAAGTGGCACAGAGTATTACGACAAGTGGCTGTCTTGTTACCTACGCATGGCGATATAGATGCGATTGCTGAGGCTTTGGAGATGACATCTGACTCTTTAGAGAAGTTGATTAAGAAAAACCCCGATTTTGAAAAATTTTTGGAGGCTTACGCCTCTACTGGTGAATACCCTGTACAAGAAAGCAAGGGGGTTATATTAAAACATAGTCATCTTGTAGAACAGTTAGCCAACGAGTCTAGTGTTATTGCGTTAATCAAATTAGAAAGAAGTAATAAGTCTAACTTAGACCAGAAGATTGTAGAGGATGCCGGTTGGTACCTTAACATTAAGCATGATTCCGAAAAGTATAAACAGTTCGTTGACCACAACACTACTAAGTATAGAGAAAAGATAGAGTATAAAGCAGCACAGGCTAAGAGTAGCTCTAACGGTAGTGGCTTACAACACTTTAAGCAAACTATAGACCCAGAGGAACTAGCTCCTGTTGAATAAATATACTTACATGCCTACAGAATGGCAGAAAAAACTACATGGCGTTAAGTCTAGGGTTAAATATATATGGGCTGGTCGTAGGGCTGGTAAAGGTAGAGCAGTTATTCAGGAAGCTTTAAGTCTTATAGATGAAACATCTAAGAAAAAGTTTGTAGTTAATGGTGTTGATATGACTAATACCCTAGTACCCCCTATACATATATGGACAGTGGCTCCTACACGGGCACAGATGAGACAGGTATGGAATGAAATGAAAGCGTTTATTCCTGAACACCTAATTAAGAAAAGAGTAGCCGGTCAAGCAGGTGGTAGAGGTTCTGGTTGGAAAGAAGATGAGATGTATGTAGAACTGGAAATGAGAGATGAATTAGGTAATTGGCTTCCGGGTACACACAGAAGAACTGTATTGTGGGAGTTAAAGTCAGCAGATAACCCTGAGTCATTACAGACTGTAGGATTAGACTTTTTACACATAGCTGAGGGTCAGGATATTAAAGAAGCTGCATGGCATAAGGTAAGACCTACTCTTAACTCTCCGGGTAGAATGGGCAGGGCTTGTATAGAAGGTATACCACCTATATCTAGGTCTCACTGGTTCTCTAGGAGGTTTCGTGCTGCAGAAAACAAACCAGACAATAATGCAGTATCTATAAGAGCAACTACATTTGATAACCACTATCTTAGTAAAGAACAGTTAGAAGATATACAAAAAGAAAAAGAACTAACTACAGAAGCTATATGGGAGAGACACTATATGGCTAAACAACCTGAGGGTGCTGGTGGGTTCTTTTCTAAAATACATGAAGCTAGTACTGGTAGAGAACAGTTAAGACCCTCTGCAGATAGACAGTATGTAGCTGGATTAGACTTAGGTAAACAAGTAGACCCTACAGTATTAATTATTAAAGATAGAGTAACTAGAGAGTCTGTATATGCTATGGAAATGCTTAAGACAGACTGGGTACTACAGAGAGAAAGTATAGCAAAGGAATGTGAAGATTGGGGTGTGCAAGAAGTTAGAATAGATAGTTCAGGTATGGGTGGTGATGTAATCTATGATGAGCTATTAGCTATGAATGTACCGGTAGTAGCATTTAAGTTTACACCACAGTCTAAATACCAATTATTTCTTAACTATGCTATAGCCTTACAAAATGGTACTGTGCATTTTCCTACATCTTGGGATAAACTAAAGAATCAGATGGAGGCGATAGAGGTGAAACAGTCCGGTATGGGTTATCAGTTTTCACACCCTGATAGTCCACATGATGACTGGGTAGATGCTGAATGTTTAGCATTAATGGCTTGCGACCCAGCTATGCTAGATGAAAACCAACAGCAAGTAATACCTAGCATAAGGACTTTAGAACCTTTAGGTGGTGTGTCAAATACTTCTAGAATTATTCAAAGAATAAAAAGAGAAAGAAGAAGAAAACAAATAGAGGAGCTTCAAAATACTCACCCTGATTTGGTGCTAAATGGAGTTCCGTTAACACTTGAGGAGAATGTCCAATGGCAATGAGTTATGCTGAAATGGAAAGTGCTGCAGAACAGACTGCAAATTTTTTATCTGCATCTCCAGAAGATGAACCAGAACTTACTTTACAATGGATTAGAGCACAAATGTCGCAAGAAGGAGTTATGGCTTCCTTCCGTAATTTTTATAGAAACTGCGAAGAAGCAGATGATTTTTATTTAGGTGATTTTGATTTTTCAGTACCAGAAGGTGGTAACCAAGTAAAACTAGGTACTTTCCATTCTATTATAGAAACACTTGTAGCTCATGCTAGTCCTAAGTATATAGACATAGATGTACCACCACCGGGTCCTAGAGCTGCTGCTAGAGCAGAGCTTATAGAAAAGTTCCTACAAGGTGCTCATCACATGATTCAACAAAATACTCCTGTACAAAGAGAGATAGTAAAACATCAAGGATTGTATGGTGTTGCATGGGCAAAATACGAATTTGCTGGACATATGTGGAGTGATTTCCCAGACCAAGAAGAAGGTGAGTCAGATGCTTCATACAAGGAGAAAATACAGCAAATCATTACTGACAGAAAATTTAATTTCCCAATAATTGCTGAGGTTGTGAATCCTCAAGAGTGTGTGTGGGATATAGCATCTACAAATCCTAGATGGATTATAAAGTTTTGTGAGATGGATGCTTCATGGGTAAAAGCACACTTTCCAGAGTACGAAGGTAAAGTAAGTGGAACTGTAGAGTTTTTAGAAGTATGGACATCTACTCATGTAGGTTATGTAGCTGATGATAGATGGGCTATGGCACCTAGACAACACAATTACGGAAAAATACCTTTTGTACAGTACTACCCACAAATGGGTGTAAAAACTATAGGTAGAAAGCCAGAACATCTATATAGAGGTATAGGTCATGGTAACTTTGGTATGCTTAGAGCAGAATCAAGATTAGCATCGCAGTACTTAGATATAGTCGGTAGAAATGCTTGGGCTAATATTTCATTTAGAGGACCTAGAGGTCTTACAGAAGAAGTTATGTCAGAGTATTCTCAAGAGCCGGGTGCTAGAAACTATGTACCACCTAATGTTGAAGTAGTTCCAGACCCAGTAGCAGAGGCACCACAAAGTATATTAATAGCTATGCAAACTATAAAAGGTGCGATAGAAGCTAATACAGTTCCTAGCGTAACTAGAGGAGAAAGACCAGTAGGAGCAGCATCTGGTTATCATACTGCTGTTCTTGCAGGTATAGCTAGTTTAAACTTTAGTGCTGTAGCAAATGCAACCGAAAGAGGTATGCAGGAAGCTAACGAAATATTATTAAGGATAGTTGAAGATGTAATTATGGATGAGGTTACTGTATTTGGTAAAACAGAATCAGGTAACTTAGATGCTAAACTAAAACCTAACGACATTCGTGGACATCATGTAAGCATAGTTAGGTTAAATAGCACTAGCCCAGAAGAACAAGAAAGAAAACTAGGTCTTTGGAGAGATACTTGGAGAACTGGTTTCGTAGATTGGGCAACAGCATTACGAAGTGCTGGTGTATCTAACCCATTAGAAGTTATAGGTAACAGAATAGCTGAAGATTTCTTTGAAATGCCTGAAGTTAAAGGATTGTTTGCTCAGATAGCTGCAGAGAAACTACCTCAACTATCTCAAGCTATACAAGCAGCAACAGGTACTACTACAGATAACGCTACATCTATAGCTGCTAATATATTAAATACACAAGGTTCTACTCAATTAACTAATCCGGGTAACTTTGGTCCGGGTAATCAAGCTGCTGCAGGTGGTGGACAAGTACCTAGACCAGTAATGCCGGGTAGTTTAGAAGAAATGAATCAGGTAGGTAGACAGATAGCAGGACCTAGAAGTGGACCTAGAAGAACAGTTGGAGCAGATATGGCTCCGGGAGGTGGTAACTACTAATGGCTAAACAAAATAGCAATAGTTTAGATATAGGATTTAGTAAATTCCTAGATTATGCTACCCTAGCATTAAAGGCAGTAGATAATAGATATAAAGAATTTGAAGTGCCAGAGGTAAAACAAAAACAGCAAAGAGTAGTGAGACCTAAACCAATAAATTTAAATAACCCATTTCAAGGAGATTTTTAAATGCCGTGGATACAAACAGAAGAAGGTGGATTAGTTTGGGAGCCAGAAACACAAGGTAATACTTATATGGGTGGAGTAACTAGCCCTATGTCTTCTCAAGCAACAACAACTAACCCTTATATAAGCACAGTAGCTCCTCCACCAACTCAACCTGAGTTTGATTTTGATAAATCTTATTTTGCACCAGAAGGACCAACTTCTGTAGACGAAGGTCCAAACTTAATGAGTCTTTCTGATATACCACCTAATTTAAATCAAAATATGATAACTGCTCCTAAAGGTTTAACTGATGCTGATTTACCAGTTGAATTTCAAAACGCAGAGCTTAGAAATACTATTACTCAAAATATGTTAAATTCAGCTCCAGAAGCATTTCGTTTGGCAATGATAGCTGGTGGTAAAGATTATATGAATCAAGTACCTGTTGATGAATTTATGAGAAATTATCAAAAAGATGGTATGTATAGTGATGGCTCTATAGAAACTATATTAGCTTTTGCTAATCAAATGGGAGCATCACCTGAAGACATTATAGATATCTATGCTCCGGGTGGAATGAGAGACCCACAAAGAAGGCTTTTAGATAAAGTAGCAGCAGACCCAAGTGGAATAACTCTTAGTAGTGCAGAAAGAGCAGAATATGAATCAATAGTAGCTGCAATAAATGCAGGTACACTTTATTCTCCATATGCTCTTAACGTGCTTAATATGGAACGACCTGATTTAGGTCTTAATCCAATGGAAACTACGGTAGGTCCTGATGGAAATATGATTGGAAGTGGTTTGCCGGGAAGTCAAGTTCAAGGTTTTTCACCTGCTGAACAAATACAAGCACAAGATTATTTACGAGAAATACAAAAATATTTAACAGGTTTAACAGAGGTGGTTCCAACATTACCTACTAACTTAGCACGAACTTATGTAGACGCAGCAGGTATACAACAACCTACCCCTGAATACCAAACAATATTAGATGCTTATCAAGGTGCACTAGCAGAACAAACTGGTAGAGAAATGCAACAAACTGAATTTGATAGAGAATTGCAACTTCAACAAAATCAGTTAGATGCTGACTCAGAAGCTTTAGCAAAAACATTAGATTCAAATAATTTTGCTGCTTACATACAAGCTTATAATAATGATAATAATATTACGCTTCAAAAGTATTTAGAAAGTAGAAATAATTCTCTTGAAAGATTTAGAATAGAACAATCGCAACAGTTAGCAAGAATTACTGGGCAAACTGACAAAGAAATACAACAAATGATTTCTTCAGCTCAGCAATATGTAGCAGAAAGAAATGGAATTAGTGCTAGAGAAGTAGCAGATATACAAGCTGGTGTTGCAAGGCAAGTAAGTGCAGATGAAATTTCTATTGCTAGTATTCAGCAGCAAATGCAACAAGAAATTGCTAGATTAACTGGATTAGATGAAAGATATATAGCAGACCAACAAGCTGAAGCTCAAAAAAGTATAGCAGCAGACAATAGGGCTGCAGAAGAAAGAATAGCATTAGAAAGCAGAACTGCTAACATTGCAATCGCACAAAGCACTAATACAGCAGAAACTGAAATAGCAAAAATAAGTGCAGATGCACAAATACAGATAGCAGAAGATAATAGAATATCTCAAGAAAAAGTAGCTCTAGCAAATTCATTAAATGTAGTTGCAGCAGCAGAAGCTACAGGTTTAAGTCAAGAAAAAGTTGCACAGATTCAAGGAGATTATAATAAAGCAGTAGCAGAAGCCACTGGATTGTCAGCACAAGAAGTTGCAAAAATACAAGGATTATCTCAAGAGCAAATAGCTAAAATTAAAGCAGCATCTGAAGTTCAAGTAGCTCAACAAGCAGCTCAAGCACAAACAGGTGCAGCTCAGTTAGGAGCAGCAGAACAAAGATTTGCAACTACTACACAAGCAGGAACAGAAAGAGCTATTGCACAATTACAAGCTGATACACAAACAAGAATAGCTCAAATACAATCTGATACTAGCAGAGACCAAGCAGCAAAAAATTTAGAAATAGCAACTGTTCAACAACAAGCTCAGGAAGCTATAGCAAGAATACAACAAGAAGGACAATTAGCTATTGCTCAACAACAGACTAATCCGTTTGGGTTATCTGCTGAAGAATATATGGCTATGCAAACTGCTCCGGGTGCAGTAAGTCCTGCAGATACATTAAGTACTGAGCAATATATAGATTTACAAAACTCACTTGCTAGAGGTGGTTTAAGTCCAGCACAACAAATTCAATTATATGAAGCACAGCAACAAGCACAAGCAAGTGCTCAAAGAGGAGGATTAACTCCACAAGACTTTATTAGTTTGCAAGAATCTGTAGCAAGAGGTGGTCTTACACCTGAGCAAAGATTAGCTGAACAACAACAAGGTCAATCAGTACAAGCATTAACTGCATTATTAACATTATTATCTAACCCTAGTGCTTTAGGTGCACTATCTACACTATCATCAGGTCAGACACCATTTGGTGGTGCAATACCTAGTGCAGCAGCATTACAGGGTAGGTCAAATGAGTTCTTAAACTTCTTACAAGGAGCTTTTGGAGCAGCAGGTGTAACTCCTTCTGCTTTAGTTAATTTAATACAAGGAGTAACTCCAGCAGGAGTATCTAATCCATTTGGAGCATTAACTGGTCAGGTGGCGTAATGGTATCGCCATTTAGAAATCCTTTTGATAATGAACCTACTGAAAGAAGTAGCAGATGGTCTTTTTTTAAGACTAAACAACAACAGATAAAAGACAGAAGGGATGCCCAAAGAAGACAAGCTCTTGCTAATCAACAAGCAGTATTTCAAAGACAAAATTTTACTCCTACACCTATACAAGATATAAATGTTGATAATTTATTTGAAGGTGCACAATCTGAAGCACTTATAGCTCAGGCAAATGCAAATAACCCTAATCCTGCACTTAGAGAAGAAAGTAAAGGTTGGTTTAGTACATTAATGCAAAAATGGGATGATAAAACTGTAGAATTTGCAGGTAGTTCGTTAAATCCTTTTAATGCAGTAATTAACTTATATAATCCTTCTGCTGCTAGACAAATAGAATTGAAAAAAATGCGATATAAAAAAGAATATATTGCATCTGGTCTAACAGATAAAGAAGCTGGAAGAAAAGCACAAAGAGCTGCTTGGAGAGAAACAGATATATCTCAAGTTAAAATAGCTGGAAAAACTATAGACCCAATTAAGTTTATGGGTGAAGTTGTTTCTGACCCTACTAACTTAGTATTTTTTGGTGCAGGTACTGCTTTAAAAGCTGCAGTAAAAGGTGGTGCAGCAATAGGTAGAAAACAATTAAAACTAACTGGTGCTAAGTTTGCAGATACAGGTAAAACAAAGACAGGCAATATTAAAGATATGGTATTAGAAGATGAGCTTATAACTAATCCCGGTTTTTATTGGCAAAAACAAGCAGCTAGTGAATTAGATAAAACCTTTTTTCAAGGAGGAACTTTTGCACAACAAACTGCTGCTAGAAAAACATTTAGAAAATATTTATATGAACCTGAAAAATTAACTGAAAAAAACCTAAGAGATATTTATAACGACACAACAATATCTAATGCTTTAAGTAGATATAAAGCAGGAGAAATAAGTACAGAATCTTATGCAAGAAAAATGACTTATGAAAAATTTGAAGAATTATACAAAGCACCGATAGTTAAAACTAATAAACAATTTTTATCAAATCCTAAGTCAGACTATCAATATTTAGCTTTACAGGGTACAGCAGACAGTGCTGATTACATAACAGATTTAAAAGCTATGGGTTATGCTCTTGCTAATACTAAATCAAAACTAATGGCACCTTTAAGATTTGGCTGGAAATATATTGACCCTGCACCTTTTCAAGTAAACTCAAAATTAGGTAGAGCTTTATTAATACATGGTGCTAGAGAAAACGATAACAAAGTTTTAGTAGCTAATGCAGTTAGAAAACAAAAAGAACAATGGAAAAAATTAAGTTTAGGTGATGATATAGACCTTAATAATTTGCCAGAAGAAGGAGCATTTGAAGCTTTAATAAATCCTAAATACGATTTTGCAGCAAATGGAAAAAATAAAGAAGCATTAGATTATTGGGGTACTTTTTTAGAAGAAGCTTTTGATGACACTGGTAAGTTAGCACCTCATATAAGAGCAACTAAAGCACAAGAAGAAGGGCTTAGGAAGATTCTTGATGGATGGGGAGAACACGCAACACATTTAGTAGAAAATGGAGTTTATAGTCCTCAGCAAATGGGTCTTGCTGTAAAAACAGCAAAAGATGGAAGTCTTTATTATGAACAAGATTTATTGCAAAGTGGAAGACGTTATGTAGGTCATATAGTTGAATCTATGGGTGATAGAGAATTAAGAAATCCTGTAGTTAATTTTACTAGAGCTTCTGGAGAAAGACCAAGAAAATATGCAAGTGATTTTACAAATGCTTTAGATGATGAAATTGCAGAATTAACAAGAGACCAAGCAAGAGAAATGGGTATTAAATACCTTAATAATCCTATATCTGTTTACGACATAAAAAGTGGTGAAATAATGGATAGAATAAATGATGTTGCTTTTATTAACAGAATGAAAATACTTGGAGATAAAAGATTCCAAACAAGTGATAGTTATCTTGCTGTAAAGAAAAAAATAGCAGACGTAGAAGATACTTTTAATAGTATTGTAAAAACAATAGAAGAAACATCTTTTAATCCAAAAGCAACAGGTAAAAAAACTTTTCTAGCAGCCGGAGTAAATGAATTTGGAACAGAGCTTAAAACTATTTTACAAAACGTAGATGCTGATATAGCACCTGAAATAGAAGGCGTAACTAAAAAAATGTTAGAAGTTTTAGATGGTCCAATGAATCAAAGAGCTAGACAGTTAGAAAATGTTGAAAACGAATTAGCAACTGTAATAACCAAGATGGATGAAGAAGGAGCTATTATTTCAGAGCTAAGAAGAACATTAAATAAAGGTTTGCCTGCTTTACCACCAATAGATTTAGAAAAATCTACTAGGTCAAGAATAAAAACAGTATTAGGTGGTGCATCTCATAAAATAATGGAAGGAAAAGGAGAATTTGATGTTAATACTTTACTTAATATAAGAAACCAAAAAATACTAGAAGATGTTGTAGGTTCTGCAAAAATTGATGCTAATTACCCAATAAGAGGTAAAGATATAGGAACTCCTATTTCTGCAAGAAAAATTGTATTACCAAAAAATATTGATGAGCTAAGACAATTAAGAAAAGACTTAAAAAATGTTCAACAAAAAATGGTAATGAGAAATTACTCAAAAGCTGTAATAGCTAATGTTAATGAAACAGAAAGAACAGTATTTAGATTAATAAAAGAACATAACGCTACATCAAAATTAAAAGTTAACAGAAAAGAATTAGACCCGATAAAAGATGTGTTAAATAAACTAGACGAATTGCAATTAGACAATCCTTTAGTAGTGCAAAAAATTAATAATCAAGATTTATTTAAAAATCTAAATGATTTGGTAAGAGGATATACCAATTTAAAAAGTAGAAGAATAGCAGATAAATTTAAACAACAATTAATTAGAGAAAGTAAGATTGTAGTAAACACATTAGATGATTCTATTAGAACTAAAAATGAACTAGCTGAAAAATTAATTGATGCAGTTGGTTCAATAAACAATAACCCAGAATTAGCAAAAAAATATTTTGGAAATTATTTTACTAAAAAAGGCACATTTAGACAGTCTGTTATGAAAGATATTGATACGCATTTTCCAGCAATATCAGATATATTAGTAAAGTTCCAACAAGACCCTCAATACTTAAATGATTATAAAAAAGGATTAATAAGTTTACAAAATGATTTATTGCCTATAGTAAAACAAACACTAGCTAAACATCACGAAGACCTTAGTAAAATAAAATTAAGTTATTACAAAAGAAAAGACCCAGAAGGTATTAGAAAAACTTCATTGTTTGGAAAACAAATATCTGGAATAGAAGAAACACAACGATTAAAAGATGCTAATTTAACTAATGTTAATTTAAGAAATGGTATACCTACAAAAGAATTAGAAAATTATTTGTTTAGTAATGCAGATAAAACACGAATAGAAAAATTCTTTGGTCAAAAACAAGGACAGGGATTTGCTGGTAAATTTGGAGCATTACTTGAAACTGCTGGAACTGTAGGAGATATTATTAGATTAATGAAAGTAGGTTATGACTTAGGTGCTCCGTTAATTCAAGGTTTACCATTGTTAGTTACAAATCCTGCAGGTTGGGGTAAAGCGTCATGGTATCACTATAGAACATTTGCTCAAAGCAAAGAAGCAGTAGCTGGTTATTTTGCTAAAAACTCTCATGTAATAGATGAAATGATAGAGTCTGGTGTAGAAATATCAGGTGAAGGATTAGATTATTATAGTGCATTTAAAGATGGAACATTGTTTAATCAAGTATTAGAAGGTACAGATAAGCAAATAGCAAAAATACCAATATTAGGAAGAATAGTAGATAAAAATGCAGGTTTATCTGGCATTACCAGTAGATTTAATGATGCTTTTGATGTTTTTGGAGATATAGCAAGAATAGAAATGTATCAAGCATTAAAAAATGTAGCTATTAAAAAAAGCATAGGTGGTGGTGTTATAAGACGTACAACAACTGAAAGTGCTGTACCTGATGGCACAGATTTAGGCATGATGCAATTAGCTGATACTGTAAACAAAATGACAGGTGTTTTTAATTCAAGAGCTAGAGGAGCTAATAGGTCTACTATGGCTTTTGATAGGTCATGGGCATTCTTTTCTCCTAGATATACAAGAGCAAGTACAGCATTAATAGCTGATGCTTTAATAGGTGGAGGTAGTAATGTTACTGGTTATGCTGCAAGGCAAACTTTATTTAGAATGCTTAATGCAGGTATGATAGCTTATGTAGGTCAGGTACAGTTACGAAGAATGATGGAAGAAGAAGCAGGTGTGCCTGAAGAACAAAGAACAAAAGCTTATTTAGACCCTAGACCTGTAGCTGAAGGTGGAGATGGTGGTAAATTTATGAAAATAAGAATAGGAAGTGAAGGCAGAGAAAGCTATGTGGGTATAGGTGGTTTTTGGACTGGTTTCTTAAAACTTGCTTCTAATATAGCACTTGACCCAGCTTTTAGAGGAGATAAATCAGATTCTCCATTATTTATGACAGATGAAGTAGGTAAAGGCACTACAGCTAGTTTACTTAGTAATCCTATAATTCAGTGGCTTAGAGGTAGGCAACCTCCTACTTCTGGTTTAATGTGGGATTTAAGTTTAGGTCATGACTTCATAGGTAATCCTTTAGAAACTAAAACAGATTGGGGTAAACATTTAGGTAAACAAGCTGTTCCGTTTTGGGTAGAACATGGATTTATGACTGGAGACGAAAATAAATGGGATAGACCAGCAGGTATGTTTGCTGAATTAAGTGGTTTTCAAGCAAATGAAGTTTCAGACTGGCAGAACTTACAAGACTTAAAAGATGAGTTAGCTATGAAACATCATGGAGTTATGTGGGATGATTTACCTATATTACAGCAAGAAGAAATTAAAATGGCTACAGTTGGAAGCTCTGATGATATTCAAGTTATAGAAGATAAAATATATGATGAAAGAAAACAATATCCATTAGGAGACAAAGCTCAAAAAGTTATGCCTGAGTGGTTTAGGATTATAGATGATATACAAGCAGACTTTGACGAAAAAGCTGTAGAAATAGATTCTGCTTTAGATAATAACGAAATAGATGTGGCTATGTATGTAAAGCATATGAATGCTATAAGCAGAGAAAAAAGGTTATCACAACAACAACTTAAACAAGAAGAAAGATTTAAACCTTTATATAAAAACTTTGAATATCAAACTATAGACCAAAAAACAGGTGTTGCTGATTACTTTTTTAATGAATATATGAATTTAATATCAGATAGTGCTCAGTTTTCTTTATTGCCTCAAAATTTACAAGATATAGGTCTTATGGATTCTGACATGATAGATTGGGATGCAAAAGCACAAGCTATAGCTAATTTTGAAGATAGAGTTGGACCACAAGTAATGGAATATATAAATAAACGAATGAATACTAAACCAAGAGTAGGTGATGTTCCACACCCTGTATACGAAGAATACTTAAGAGGTAGAGAAAAGTATCTAAATGATTACTATCAAAGGGTAGAACAAGAAGCTTTAGCTTTAAGAGGTGATGAAGCAATAGAACAATGGAATAGTTACAAAAAATCATCATATCCTGTTAGAGAAGAAATAGAAAGAGGCAGCCCTCTTATTAAACAGATTTTGCGTGATATTAATAAAGCTAGACAACTACTTAGAAAAAATAACCCAGACTTAGATGCTTTTCTATATAGATTTAATGTAGGTGGAACTACTACCCTACTACATAGTTATAATAAGTCAGACTATAGAAAAGGTGAACTAGCTCAACCGTTTCCTATGGAAAGATACACTCCCGGCTTTACAACAGATTAAATATAGAGTTAAACTATAGACAATATTAATTAAGTAAGTGAAAGGCTACGGCTAATGACTACCGAAGATAGTGCTAAGGCACAAGAGCAGAATACTAATGAGGAAGCTAAGGCTATAGAACAAGTTAGTGATGATGTAAAAAATGCTGTTGAGGAAGCAGTTAATAGTCCAGAGACAGAGGAAGCACCTTTGACTCGTGCAGATTTAGATGCGTGGGCTGCAGAACGGAAAGCTGTGTTTGACCAAGCTCAAGGTAGAGCTCAGAACATAACACAGGAAAAAATAAAAGAAGTTCAAGATGCAGCAAGGCAAGAAATTAATTCTGCAGTACAGGACTTAGAGGATATGCTTGATGATGATGCTAAGGAAATGTTTAGGCAAAAAAGAGCTCAAAGAGAAGCTCAAGAGCAACAAGCAGAAATGCAAGAAGCTATAAAGTTTTATAAAGAAGCTAAAAATAATGCTAATAATATATCCCAAACAACATTGTCAAAAGAAGAACTGGGTTCTTTAGAAGATGGCATAAATGCTGTTGCTAAGAATTTAGGGGTATCTATTACTGCTAGGGATAATAGTGTGTGGAATGGTTGGACTACAGATATGAATTATAATGATTCTTTAGCTCTGGCTACTAAAAACATTAGTGCTATGGCTAAATCTGGTTCTACTACTCAAACACCTAAACCTAAAGGTAACGTACCACCTTCTACTCAAGGAGCTCCCACTACAGCCAAAAAGTTGTATAACAATCAAGCAGAACTAGCGAGAGCTTTTTCATCAGGTGAAATTGATTTACAACAATTCAAAGAATTAAAAAATAAACTTTAAAAAGGATAAATAATGGCTACAGGATTGACGCTATCAGACTCATCAAGTCTGGAGGACATGAGTGCCATAATGATAGCTAACGCTATCGCTAATATTGAACCTGCTGGACCAACAAACCAGTTAGTAACTCGTTATGATATTCCTAAAGGGGTAAAACAAATTAATGTTCCTCTATGGGGTAGAAACGATGCTGCTGCTTTGACAGAAGGTGTAGATATTTCTGTTCCACAACAACTTGGTGTAACTGTAAGAAACCTAACTGCTACAGAACATGGTTTACTTACTTTTGTATCAGACAAGCTTGTGAGACAGAATAACGAATCAGTTATGGCTCATGTCGGAGAAGTTCAAGGAAACGCTGTTGGAAGATTGCTAGAAAGCGATTTAATAACATTGTTTGACGGATTCTCAGTTTCAGCACCGGGTGCAGGAAACGCTGGTACTTTTTACCACGTTGCAGGTGCTGTTTCATACTTAAAAACAGATAATAACTCATCTTTCGGACCAGCTCCGGGCACACCTAATGGTGTATTCCACCCAGAGCAAATCAGAAGATTTGTACAAGAATCTACATCTATTCAAGGTGGTGGTTCAACTGGTATGGCTGCACAGCCTATTCCAGAAGGATACTCTGCCGAAGTACTTAGAAACTACTACAGAGGTAATGAACAGATATTTAACGTACCTATTTATGAATCTGGTGTAATTTCTAGGGATGGCTCTGGAGATTCAAAAGGTGCTATTTTCGCAAGAGAAGCACTAGCACTAGCTATGGAAACTGAAATCAGTGCTGAAGAAGAAAGAGACATTTCATTAAGAGGAACTGAAGTTGTAACCACAGGTAACTGGGGTGAACTTGAGATTGTTGATACTTGGGGTGTTGAATTCTATTCTGCAACTGACGCAGCTTTCAGTTAAGGAATAAATGACTTCTGAAGCAGATATATTTGAATATCAAAGTAAAAGACCGGTAACTACAAGGACTGGTTTTGGTGGATTAGATTTATCTGCTGAAGAAGGGCAATTCACAGTTATTTATGATGGCTGGGATGGAACTCCATTTAGAGTTAGAAACATAGAAGTTGAAAGATACTTAAGTAAGACTAAAAATCAAACTACAGTAGATAAAGACGGAAAGTTTAAAATTATAGGTGAATCTATACCAGCATTCGTTAAGAATAAAGAAGAAGCTAAAGTTGTCTCTGGTGATACGAAAGGATTTATAACCCCTAGTAACGCCAACGCATATCGCAAGAAAGGTAGGCGTGGAGGCAAGAGAGCAAGGAGAAGAAATGTTGTTAGAAACTAAAACGATTGAATCAATTTGGAACGATACAGTTAATACTATAAAGATAAGTGATGCTAAACAAACCTATCAGGATTATTTAGATAAACATAATTTAGAAACATTACCTGTTCCAGAGTGGAGCAATCAGGTTGATATGGCATATTTTTGGTTGCAATCTAGCGTCAACGGACAGCTTGTCTGGGAAAAAACTAAGGCAAGGGCTACTTGGGATAGTGTTGTCAGGTTAATTGAGAAAGGTGCTCTCTTTGCTCCCCCTGAGGTAGAAGCAGAAGATAGAAGCACTCTCAAAGATGAGCAGCTCCCTGAATTAGAAGCAACTGATGCTTCTTCAAAAAAAAAATGATTAAATGTGGATTTAAATTTAGAAACAATAGAGTGTGTCAGAGAGAATACCAAACTATGGGTAGGTTTCTCACACACCGTAAAAAACATGGAGTATAAATACTATGACAGCAGGTACTAGACAATACGAAAGTGTTAATTCTACTACTACTACTATGTCGGGTAATGCAGACATGACTATCACTGCAGCTAGTGACAAGTTACAAATTGTTGACCCCGGAGGTAGTGCTAGGAACTTAGACCTTATTTTTGTTGATGCTTCTGAGACTGGTGTAACAACTGGTTTCGCTGAAGTGTACATACAGAATGAGGCTGATGCAGATGAAGCACTTACTATTAGAGATGGAAACAACTCTGATAATGCTATTGGTGTTCTTGACCAGAACGCTGGTGGATGGTTCAAATTTGTTGCAGGACAATGGGTGTCTTCAACATCTGGACTTAACTAAAAATTGAATAATATTATTGGTGGGTGGTTTGTTAAAGTTACAAAAGTTCTAACTCCCCAAATTTAGACCTCTCAGTTTACAGCTCTGCTGCCCACCGGTAATTAATATATATAGGAGAACAATATGTCATCAGGACACGAAAAATTAGCTGTTGATGCTACTGTAAGAACATTACAGTCTGTTCCAGCTGCATCTAATTATGCAGCAGGTAAATGTGAAACAGCTTCAATTAGATTTAGAACAGACGGCACAGACCCAGCAACTGCTACAGGTGTGCTAATTAAAGCAGATGAAAACTTTAGAATTTACGGTAATGATGTTTTAAATCAAATTAAATTTGTTGAAGCTACAAGCACAGATGCTGTTATTAATGTATCTTATGGTATTGATAATAGTGGAAAACACGGCGTAGAAGTCGGTTAGTATGTCAAACAAATCTAGCGACAAAAATATATTTAAATCAAAACAGGAAGTAACTTGGGTTGATACAGTCATTGAAAAAGATGGTGTAAAGAAACAAGTTTTTATTCCTGACACTCATGATGCTTATGGAGATAAAAAATCTGTAAAACAAATTACTGAGGATTTTGTAGGTAAACACAGTGATAATCAGACTGCTGTTAAAGCAGGAGAAGATGCTCAAAGGCAATTAGAAGAAACTGATTTTAATTCTGTTATTAAAAAAATAAGAGAAGATAAATGGAAGTCTCAAAATAAAATGATGGACATGATGGTTCATACTGATAAAACAACTGGAGAAACTACAGGAGCAACTATTACTTTTATGACTACAAATAGTGATGGACTAAGCTACCCTAGAAATGTACACTTAGACCAAACCGAAATACAAAAGGTAATAGAAAGAACAAATGGAGGTAGCTAGTGACTACCACAACAGTAAATACAATTTTACCAGAGTTTGCAGACTCCATAGGTGCTTATGTAGGCTCTTTTAGCACAACTACTACTATTACTACTAATACATCTGTTATATCTACAGGACTTAAAGATATAGGTTTTACAGATGACGATGTATTAAATGATTTTTTTATAAGAATTACAAGTGGTAATAATGATGATGTAATAAGACGTGTATCTGATTACACAGGTAGTTCAGGAACTATTACAATTACAGGAACTAATTTAACTGCAGATAGTGGTACAGGCACAACATTTGAAATTTACAGGTATGACCCTAATCAATTAATTAATTCACTTAATGCAGCATCACGAAGGTCTTTTCCTACACTACATAAAGTAGTACATGATAGAACATTAACTACTTCTTACCAACAATATAGATATACTAGACCTAGCAGCATTATGCCTAGATATGTTAGACAAGTATACATAGTTCCTAAGTTTGACGTAAAAACATATTCTGAAAATATAATAAATGATTTAAATTGTGATTTTGAAGAAAGCACATCTAGTGTTCCTGACGATTGGACAGACTCAGCTAATATTACTGACGCTATAGAACTAGATACTACAGACCCTAATAACAATATGGTTTACAGAGGTAATAGTTCAGCTAAACTAACTTGTGCTGCTTCTAGCACAGGAACTTATACTTTATCTGTAAACAGCCCTACTAATTATGAATCAGAGGAGTTAAACTTCTCTATATGGGTATATTCAAAAAACGCAGACCTTGTATCGCCAATGATACAAATAGATTCAGATACGGCTGTTACAGGAACAGCCCATTCTGGAGGTGGCTGGGAAAGATTGACAGCATCTACGACAGCATCAAACATTGGAAGCACTATAAAAGTAGGTCTAAGTTTCGGGAGCAACGGCAGTATTTATACTGTGTATGCAGACGAAGCTATGCTGACTTCTGGTTCAACTGAAGTTCCATTAGGTAACGAAAGCATAATACATGATTGGAGAGAAGAAGGAGATTATATTAGATTTATAGGTACTCCTGTTAGTTTGTATCAAATGCACGTTGTTGGTGTGGCTCATTTAGAAACACTAAGTACTACTGGTACTACTACAATTACTTTAGAACCACATCAAAGAGATTTATATTATTCTTACGCAGCAGAAAGATTCTTTGAGGCTGAATTAGACCAAACAAGTTTTGAAGACCAAACAGCAATACTAAGAACTATTCAGCACTACAGAAATAGACGAGAAGAAGGTGTTGGAGCTATGATAATGCCTTCATTAAAAAAAGGTGTAACTAGCTAATGCCAAGTAACTATGATGTAAAACTAACTAAAACAGATGGTAGTTCTAATCAAGTATTAATTACATTAGATAGAACTGCAGATAGTGGTGGTTACTCTGTTGAACATTTATCACCAGACCCACCTAGACAAGCTGTTGATGCAGCAAACTATCAACAACAGTCTCCTGATTTAGGTTTAGTGTATGACCAAGATTCTTTTCATAGAGGGTTTGGGCAAACTATTATAGAACGATTTGATACTGCAGATACAGCAAACAGAGCTAGAACTCAATACTTTTATAGTGATGGCGTACTAGGAATGTTTAAAGGTGAAGCTACTATGGGTTATCAAGAAGATGATGTAGACCTTTTATTAAGAAATGGTAGATTTGAAAATGGTAGTGTATCAGAATGGACTGGTACTAATGTAACTATAGCTTCTGAAACCGGTACTGTAAGAAATGGTAATTATAGTTTAAAAGCTACAGTAGGTTCTAATAACGGAACAATTACTCAAGCGTATAGTGGTAGTGCAACACCCCTGAGAAGCCGAGAAATGACGTTTGTAGCGTTTGTAAGGCGTGAGAGTGGGTCAGGTACCATAACAGCTAAGATAGTTGATTCTGAGGGAACTACGACAGGCACGTCATCTACTTCAGCAGCAGCAAGTGATTGGGAAGTAATTTATGCAACAAGAACTATAGATTCTAGTGCAACAAGTGTTACCTTTACTTTAACAGCTAGTACAGCAAGTGATATATTTTATATAGATGATATAGGCGTAGTGCTTACTGGTGGAACTACCTTTACTACTCCATTAGAATTTAAAGATAAAATATATATAGCTTGTGGTAGAGCTTTATATGAATGGGATGATAGTAATGTATATTGGAAAGCTGTGTATGTTGATGCTGCGTACACTATAACTGATGTAGAGTCTTTTGATAATGCACTATATATAGGGTTTGGAACAAGTCAGGTCTATTACAGAAGCACAGATGCAGAAACATGGGCTGTACCTTCTACTAATTCAGGTAATGGTAGATATGCAGAATATTTTGCAAAAGGTAGAAACGCAAGTGGCGACCTTGCATTATTTAAAAGTAGAACAAATCAAATATCCGTATCAACAGACCCTAGCGATACAGCTAACTGGGGAACAGAAATACAATGTGGAGACCCTGACCGAGATGTAACTAATTTGTTTTCATCTAATGATATTGTATATGTAGGTAGAGAAGATGGTTTATTTGCTTACGATAGAGCAACTAATAAGTTTAGAGATTTGCAGCCTGAAGCTAACTTTTTTCCTGACACAGATAACTTTGCAGTAGCAACTGGTAGGTCAGGTTCTATATTTGCTTCTGGTGGAGACCAATCTTTTTGGCAAATACAATCAGGGTTTTTTGATGGAGCTTATCAGTGGAATGATTTATCCTATTTATTTAAAGCATCAGGTGTATCTGGTTTTGGTGGTAGAGTATCAGCTTTAGCACAAGACAGAAATAATTTATTTGTTGCACTAGCAGACGACCTAGAAGCTGAGACATCTTTTCCTTACGACTTTCCTTTTAGTTTTGCTGGTGCACAAAAATCTCAAACTATTAGATTGCTTAGTGTAAGGTCTCAACAAGAGAGTGCTGGTCAACAGCCTGAAACTATAGCACATACTATATCTACATATAATGTAAGTTCTATATCAGCTATGGGTAAATTTAAAGGTGATGTAAGAACAAGTTTGTTTGTGTGTGGGAATAAATCAGAAGATAGTTTGTCAGCTATATCTAATGATACTTTACCTAGAGTTGTGAGAGTGCGTATGCCTATTAGAAACGAAAACCCTTCTGTAAACTCACTCACAGAACAAAGACTAACAGGTAATTTATTTACAGGTTATCTTAATTTTAACTTTCCAGATGTAAACAAATCTGCTGTTAAGTTAAGCATAACTGGGCAAAACTTAGATTCAAACAAGTATATTACTGTATATTATAAAACTGATGATGCAAGTAATGATGACACAAGTGGTTGGACTGTATTTGGTAGTGATGGAAAATTTACATCGTCAGGTCAAACAATAACATCTGCTTTGCAACTTAATTTTAAACGTATTAGATTTAAGATAAGTTTTACTAGCAATAGCAATGGTACTGGACCAAAACTAACTGGTTTTGTATTTCATTCTATGTGGAATCCAATAGAATATAGACGTTGGATAGTTAGTACTAAACTAACAGATAGACGTAGTTTATCTATGCGTAGAGTTAGAAACAATACTTTAAGACTAGCTGACTTAGGTAATTTAGAGACCTTGAGAAAAGAACCACTTATACTTTATACTGATATAGATGGCAGTAGTCATTATGTAAATATGCGTTATGCAGATGAACTTATAAGAAGTAGAACGCAATCTACTAGAAATATTAAGCAAGAACAAACTAGAAGGTTGCTACTACAACTTACGGAGGTTAAAACTAGCTAATGGCAAAAGAATTTAAACATGATAGCGTAGGTACTCAGCTTACACAAAATGAATATGAGTCAACTACTGGGCACGTTATAGCCTCACAAGCAGTTGGAGATATAGTATATGCTAGTACAACTAGCCAATTAACAGGCTTAGCTATAGGAGAACAAAACCAGATACTTACTGTTAGTTCTGCTGGTATTCCTGAATGGGTAACAAGTATAACTTTAGGTGATGGTGATGCTGAAGATGTAGCTGTAATTATAGATGGTAATGCAGTAGATTTTCATATTGGTTTAGATGATAGTGCTGACGATTTAGTTATAGGTACTGGTTCTACTTTAGGAACAGCAACAGCAATTAGCATAGATGGTGGTGGCACATTAGCTACTACTTTTTATGGAGATGTAACACTAGGGGGAACTACCCCTACTTTAACAATAGGAGATGCTGGAGCAGAAGATACTGCAATAGTATTTGATGGTAACGCCCAAGATTTTTACATAGGACTTGATGATTCTGCAGATGATTTAATAATAGGTTTAGGTAACACAGTAGGTACTACTCCTGCTATTTCAATAGACGAAAATAGAAATGTTACGTTTTCTGACGGAAGCATAGATATAGATATAGCATCACATGATACTTCTAACGGATTAAAATTAGGAGGTACTTTAGTTACTTCTACTGCAGCAGAATTAAATATACTTGATGGAGTAACATCTACAGCTACAGAGCTTAATATTATGGATGGAGATACATCTGTAGGTACAAGCACAGTAGCAGACGGAGATGGAATCGTAACTAACGATGGTGGCACTATGAAGCAAACTACTGTTCAAACATTTGCTACATACTTTGCTGATGAAATAACTGCTATGTCTAACCTAGTTACAACTGGAGCTTTAAACTCAGGCTCAATTACTTCTGGTTTTGGAAGCATTAACATAGGTAGCTCTACCCTAACTACATCAGGTACTACAGATTTAGGAGCTACTACAGTAGATAGTCTAAGCGTTTCTGATGCAAACATAACTAATGTAGGAGATATAGCATTAGACAGTATTAGTGCTGATGGTAATGATATTAATATTGCTATGACAGATAACAGGAGCACAGCTCTTACTATCAAAGAAAGCACAAACTCTTATTTAACATTTATTACTACTAACAGTAGTGAAAAAATACAAGTTCACCAAGCATTAGATATTGATGCAGCTTCTGATTTTGGCAGTAACGCTATGACTAATGTAAACATAGACAGTGGAGCAATAGATGGAGTAACACTAGGCTCTAACTCAGCTATTACTACTGCTACTATAGATAATGTAATTATAAATGGTACAACTATTGGTCATACTGACGACACAGATTTAATTACTTTAGCTGATGGTATAGCTACAGTAGCTGGAGAAGTTTCAATGACTACCCTAGATATAGGTGGCACTAATGTAACAGCAACAGCTGCAGAACTAAACTTATTAGATGGTGGAACATCAGTAGGTGGTTCAATAACATTAGCAGATTCTGATGGTGTTGTAGTAAATGATGGTGGAACAATGAAAACTATTCCTGCATCAGATGTAAAGACTTATGTAGGAGCAGGTGATATTACAGGCGTAACAGCAGGTGATGGTATTACTGGTGGTGGAACTTCAGGTGGAGTTGAAGTTTCAGTAGACTTAGGCACTAACTCTGGTTTAGAAATATCTAGTAACAAGTTACAAATTGCAAAAGGTATATCAGAACACGATACTGCACAATTTGGTGCAGGTGTTGATGACGGAGATTTTCTTAAAATTAGTAGCACTAGCGTAGTAGGTAGAAGTACATCAGAAGTATTATCTGACATAGGTGCACAGGCAAGTTTAACATTTGGAATATCAAATACTAACGCAGTTAAAATTGATGCTGCTGATGTAGGTGATGATGAGTATGCTAGATTTACAGCCAATGGTTTAGAAAGTAGAACTGCAGCAGAAGTAGCTGCAGACATAGGACCTAGCGTATCTGACTTGCATGGAGCAGGTGTTGATGGTTCAGCTAACCAACTTCTTACAGATGACGGAGATGGAACTGTTACATCTGAATCTAACCTTACGTTTGATGGTAGTACATTAACAGTAACAGGAGATTTAACTCCTTCAGGTACAATATCACTTGCAGATGCTAAGCAATTAAGACTTGGTGGTTCACGAATGGCTACAGCAGAACCAGCAACTGATGATACTGGTTACGGAATAGTAGTTGGATTTGATAGTGCAGGTTCAGTAACTTTAGGAGATGCTGTGTGCATTAACTCAAGTGGTCAGGTAACACGAGCAAACGCAGCAAATGGCAGCACAACAGACCCAGCAATAGGAATAGCAACAAACACAGCAAGTAGTGCTGGTGATGATTGTTATGTATTAATACATGGTATATGGAGAGATGACAATGAAACTATTGATGAAGGTAAACCAGTATATGTAGGAGAATCAGCAGGAGCAATAACAAAAACTAGACCAAGTGATGCTGGAGATTTAATACAAGTATTAGGTATAGGTGTAGGAGATGGCACGTTTTTAGTAATGCCTAGCTTAGATGTAATAGAACACGCATAATGGCTAATCAAGTAAACAAATTAAATGCAATAGCAATAGGAAGCATAGCAAAAGTTAATGGCTTAACAGATGCTAACATTGAAAAAATAAATGGGTTAGAGTTTACTGGCACAATAGACATATCAGTAGTTACTGGTTACACACAAGTAGCAACTGCTGGTAGCTATAGTTGCAATATGACATACGATGAAGATAATAACTATGTATATGTACAATATCCTAGAAATGGTGGTGGTGGAGCAGCAGTTGTAGGTGCATTTAATTCTACTGACCAAGATATAGATTTTGGTTCTGAACAAACTATAGAGTCATCTAACGCATTTTCTGGTAACTCTTGTGATTACGATAAGGTTAACGACAGAGTGTGGACTACTTGGATTGGTGGTAGTGGTAATGTTCTTTATGCAAGATGTGGACAAATTAATTCTGATAAAAGCATTACTTGGGGTGATACATTAACTGTGCAAGATGGTTACAATTCACTAAATAGATATAATCAAGGTTTATTGCAACAAGGATTAGCAGTAGACCAAAACACAGGTAAATGTTTGATTGTTTGGAATAGTGCTGCAGATACAGTTGGCGACAATGCAAGTAACCATCACATGACTGGAGTTATATTAACAATAGATGACCCAAGTGCATCAAGTAGTGATAGCGATTTCTGTGATATATCAGCAGGAAGCCAATCTAGAATTGCAACAAGTGAGAATGGTCAGTTTGGTATGATTAAATGTCATTACGACCCTGATAATCAAGAATGGGTAGCAATAGTAGATAATAGTGGTGGTACTGATGGCATATTTGCTTGTAGAGTTACTGATAATTCGGGAACACCAGCAGTAGCAAACATGACACAATTACTTAATAATTCTGGGCATACATTGCAAGGTTCAAATGGTCATAATGCAAGTAAAGGTGCAACTGGTGGTAGACATGGTGGTCATCATTTTATATATGATACGAGTTCTGACCACTTTATAGTTGGTAGTGCAACTGAAGATGGCAGCACTACACCAAAACTATTTGCATTTGAAAATACTGGTAGTGCTATAAATTGGGATGAAACTGGTATTGCAGTAAGTCATGGAGTTACTATAAGTCAAAGTGGTAAAGGTGGAACTATAGTATACAGTCATGCTAGAGGTAGATTTGCTACACATGGTCAAGATGGCGATGAAAAGTTAGAAATATTTAGTTATAATGGTTCAAGTTTTACAAGCCACAACTCTAGTAGTTTAATTACCATAAGCACAGATGATGACCCTTTTTACAGAGGTGGTGCATCAATGCAAGATATGTCAGCTTTTGCTAATGGTGCAGTAATGATTGTTGGTACTGATTACGATAGCCGACATCCTTACTACATTCTTTTGGAAATGGGTGGTTAGTATGGCTAAAATAATAAAAAGAAAATCAGACAATTTAGTAATA
>Ga0209645_1000355_pt1 | contig 24378 bp, 39 predicted proteins | sample ETNvirenome_6_30_FD_184070 | JGI IMG/M metagenome (GOLD analysis project Ga0209645, IMG submission 184070) | Marine viral communities from the Pacific Ocean - ETNP_6_30 (SPAdes) (version 2) | ecosystem: Environmental > Aquatic > Marine > Oceanic | place: Pacific Ocean | collected 2013-06-19
TCGTTTTTTGCTTGGTGATTCGCTAACTCCTCACCTGCATCAATCGTGATGAACTCTAACTCTTTACCTAGTAAAGAACTGTTGTCAGCCGCCACGAATGTTGTGTTGTTTTCAGTTGCCATTTTTAATCCTCCTTTTTTCTAATTAAAATGACTATGACTCCGCTCAGGAATCAAGTTGCAAGTATTTATTGGTAAAGTTGGTAAATTATGCTGTAATATTACTTTTTCAGCCAAACTTCGTCGCTTTTATTACGTTCTTTGAACTTGTAGCCTAGATCTAACAGTATTGCTTCACTTTTTTCCACAACGTCCCGTCTTTTATTCCGCTTCATCTCAATGTTAATGACCGGACTGTTCATAGACAGTGTTTGCCTTGCACCATCTAAGACATTCAATTCAAAACCGTCAACATCTATTTTAATAAAGTCTAATTCGGTCAGTTCGAAACTGTCTAAGGTTCTACACTCAATAGTGCCTGTGTCCTCAGTCATCACGGTCGAATTGAAATCTTGTTTGGCGTAGTGATGCCTATTCGATAACGCATAAGGATGAAGCACAACATTATCATCTTCTATATTTTTATTGAAGCATTCTCTGAAGTTTGGATTGGATTCGAAACACACGACCTTGTCAAATCTAGTTGCAAGTGGTCTGGTCCATTGTCCTATGTTGCTACCGATGTCAGCACACACTCTCCAGTCTTTCACATATCGCAGGGCGTTATCTCTTTGTAGTTGCTGTCCACTGCCGGCATCTTCCAGCCATGTTGGTTGTTGGTGACTCGAGTATAAAACCCAAAAACTATTTTGTCTATCCATCGGGTGCAAATCTTTTTAGACACTGCATACAATCACACGTATCACAGTTATCACAGTTCTTGCACTTTTCATCACAGTGAGGTCTACAAGCACACCTGTGGCATTTACCTTTTTTCATTATAGTTCCTTAAATTTTTTATGTATGTCTGTATTGGGCAGTTTGGCCTGCAACATCTGTCCCAGCCTGATCTGTGTTCTCTTTTGATCCCTGGAGTTAAGACTTCCGTAGTTTGCTACTGCTCGTCTAACATTCTTGTAGTTTGCATCGCTGATGTTAAGTGCTCGTTCCAACTGAGTGAGGTTCTTGTAATGCTCTTCAAAACTTCTTAGATATCTTCTCACTGCCATAACTGGCACTGGCTGTCTCTGTCTCAAAGCCTGTGCTTGATTCTTGTTCTTCAGTTTCTTTGTGATTTCTGGATCACCTGACACGATGGCCATCATGTTTGCAAGATCATTGTTTACCATTCTTACCCTATCAAAGGTTCCATAGTGCATGGTCTGATCTGCATACATTTTAACAAATGATTCTGTGCTTTTGTTTTGGCTCAACAGTGCTAGAGCGAGAAAACTAAGGTAAATCCTTTCAGCCACTTCAGGAAATGTGAACCTCTGTAAGTCAGCAAAACGCCTAATCACTTTACCTTCAGATACATACTTTAAAAATGGTGTTAACATACAAGTATTTATAGAGCATATGCAACGTAATTTTATACTGACTGACGTGATGAAGACAGGGTTTCACAATGATTTAGAGGACTTCATCAATATGCATAGTTTACCAAATCAACGATTTGATATGACGGGTGAGTACTACACCCTACACCATTATGATCTAGACTCCTATGATCGTAGGTTCGCCATAATTGATTACAGACCAGCCAACGATGAATTCGATGGTGCAGAGTTCAATGCAGAACTTGATAGACGTTGTAAGTTATTACACAGCCAAGGGTTCGTTTTCATAAAAGCATGTCCTTGGGAAAGTAATTTCAACCTAAAAGAAATTGAACTATTTCCCAAGTATGATATTGATCACGTGGTGTGGACGGGAGGAGTAAGTTGGTTCTGGTTCTACATGTATAGGAAACATCATAATCACAAATTATCTTTTGACCATTCGGAAAAGAAATACGATTTCCTGTATCTCAATAAAGCGGCCAGACCACACAGAATCAAGATGCTTGAGAAAATGCCACAAGCAGTTTTAGACAATAGCCTATGGACCGATTGGCCTAAGAGAAGATTAGATAAGCAGTATGAACTGCCATGGGCACAGGACTACCCTAGATGGGGAATGGATCAAGACATATACGAACTACCATTCAATCATACAAAATATAATTTTGTTTCTGAGTCAAATGATTGCAACAATGAAATATTCATGACAGAAAAAATATGGAAGCCAATTATAGCACAACAACCTTTTGTAGTGCATGGCAACCACTTATACCTACAGAAATTAAGAGAAATGGGTTTCCTTACTTTTGGTGAATACTTCAGCGAGAAATATGATATCACAAAAGATCCTGACGAACGTATAGAAAAGATAGCCATCTTGTGTGAGAAAATGCAAAAGATTAATTGGAAAGATTTTTATCTGCACAGTCAGGCTTTAAGAAAACACAACTATCAAACTTTCTTTAACAAATGGAAATTGTCTAAACAGGTAAACGAAACTATCGATTTATTTCTTGAATTTGCTGACAGCCGTTAAGTTTCTTCTACTGAATCCTAATCTATCAACAAGTTTTACTGCATTGCCGGTCTTATCAACAGCAACAAATCCTTCTGGCTCTGTGACCTGTAATCCGCCGTCTGTTTGTTGGAATGATCCTATCGCCTGTGCTTGGTTCATTTTCTTTAATACAAATGCTTTCATTGTTTGCACTGCCTTGTAGAAAGTAAGCATGGCCTGTAATGGCTTCTTTGCCCTGTTTAAAAAGATAGGCATCTGTTTCATTTTGTCTTGTCGCAACTGCAAGGCTTTCTGTGCCTTTAATCCAGAAATCTGCTGTTGCATTCTGTCTGCATGGAATTTCTTGAAGCCTTGTAGGAATTGATTCACGTTGCTAGGCAACTGTCCTTGTTTGACCATTGCGTTGATATACATTTGGAACATCGGAACAAAGTCTTGGTTCTGTCCTAAAACTGTAGAAAGGTTCCTCGGCACACCGTTCAACAATGATTCTAATTTTTCTATGCCGTTGTAGAACTGTTTAGTTTCTGCATCTGTAAATTTTGCACTGCCTGATACATCTTTATATGTTGCGTTGTCGAAGAACACATCATTACTTTTCATAAAACTGTCCACATCCGCACCTGCCTTGGCATTCATATCAGCCAAAGAATCTCCCTCATAGGAAGTATGGAATATAATTCCAACCTTGGCTCTATCTATTTGTTTAGAAAGTGTACCACCTTCAGGTACAGCATAAGTTATAGTGTTAGGAGTGAAAGTCAAGTGTGGCTTTCCATCTATGTTTTTTCTAATAATATCTTCGTCAGTGAACAATAAGTCTCCTTGCACCACACCTGAGATGTTTAATTTCTTTATATGAACCAAACACTTGAGCAATTTTTGTCCTAGTTCGTCCGTGCCGTGATTGTTAGCAATATCTTTTTTTGTATAGTTTATCTTTGCATCTTTGGCAAAAACAGACTTTGTTCCGACAAAAAATTTACCGTTCTCTGGATTGGTGCCACACACCACAGCAGGTGCTCCATCCCATTTAACTGATACACTCATTGCTTCTGAACTAGAACCTTTGAGTGTGAGTAGCAGACCTCTAAAATATTCCACCACTGCTTTGCCACCTTCATAACCGTCTGTGATAACAATATCCTCAATGTGTTCGAGGTGTGTCCTTTTGAATTCTGTTAATACATCTTCTATGAGCATACCAATATTTATGGGAGCAAATTAAACTTTGATTCAGCCTGTTGTCTAACTAAATCATACTTACGACCATGCAGTGCGAGTGCTATTCCTTTGTGTACATCATCTTCCAACGCAAGTGGATCGTCAATACTATTTTTGATCATTGACCAATAGTTTAGAATTTTTTCTTGGCTTTGCAACCATTTATTATGTTCCTCCACTGTATAATTGTACCCTATCTTCGCAAATTCGTCAACTGTCGCCTGTGGAGTATCATACATCACTGACCAATTGAATACCTTATCAATTTCTGGAATTCTTTTAATATCAGCAAAGTTGTCGTTTGAAAGTTTATATAACCACTCTGCCACTGCTGACACTATAGGTTGTTTTGATGACTTCTCCCACAATCCTGTTTGCCATTTAATCCACGAGTCTCTCCAACCATATTGGAGAGTTGGATTTGAACCTAACTCTTGTAGATTTTTGTGGAACCAATTAAGCAGAAGAACTTCCCTGTGTTTATCAATGTAATTTTGAATGACAGTATCTCCTTCTGCAATTAGATGTTTAATGTTGTTGTAATTCTCAGTAATAACAATTTGTGTTTGTTCTGTTCTATCTGCATACAACATGAAGTTAATAACTTTCTTGTCATCGCTGTGTGAACCAGCATCATGATATGTTGTTGTGTTTTTAATTACTTTCCCCAGTAACTTGAGACAGATATAACTGTTATTGCCACCAGATGGTGCTATGAACCATATCATGATATGTAGTCTTCCCTCGCTCCTTCTCTGATTAAATCTAAGGAGCAACAATGAAGGCCACCATCCCAAAAGTATCTGTGCCTCAATGGGACAATGATTGGTTCTACTTTATGTTTCTTTAAGAAGTCAAACACTTCTTTGTTGTATGATGACACCAACATACACTCTTCTGATATGCCTAGTGAGTTTATATCAAAGACCGTTTCCGCAACATATCCAACCCAATGATCACACCAGTCATTTACAAATTTATGCAGTTGGGGATTGTCCTGTTCTCCGTCTATCCACCATCTACCATTTACCATGCTTTTTTCTTTCATCCATTTGTTCATGCTAGGGTGCATCCAACCTTGGTCACCTAGTTCAAGTCTATCCCATTTGGCAAGTAATTCTTTTTCCTGTTGGCGAGACTTTCCTACCCTCATGAATGCCCCAGGCTTGATGAAACTAATTATTCCATCTGTATGTCCTACGTCGTCTGTTTGTATTATCTCATAGCCTTGTTGTTTCCATTTGTCCACAATGTGATTGAACATTGGCCTGTCTGGATGTACAAACCCTTTTTCTCCATCAGCAGGCATCATGATGTGTTTGCCCAACTTCACACTGTTGGCTCCTGAAATTAATTCATGTCCCTCGAATGACGCACCACCTGGACCATATACCTCATTGAATAAATCGACGAGGCAGTCTTCATGCACAATGTCTTTCATGTAGTCATATACACCATGCGTATTTTGTTGATAGCAAGTATTGCCTAGTGTAAGGAAAACGTCACGTGGCTGTAATGGCACCTGTGGTATCTGTTTTTCATCTGTGAGATTTTGTCTTTGCAGTGGCTCTGGTTGATAAACTTTGACTCCAAGAGTTTCTAAAACTCTTTTGAACTCCGCCATGTCTTCGTTGGTTTCACGAAGTATTTTTTGCATTGGTCCTTTAATCTTATCTTCAGTGATCCAATCGAAGATGTCTTCAGATAGTCCTTGTCCAATTGCAACCGCTTTAAGTTTTTGGAATGGTGAGTGCGTCGAGACCTTTATCTTCTCAGACATTAGTCCTCTTGATATTCGCCGTCCTTGATTTTAAGAACGTTTTCTTTGACGTCTTTGTTCTCTTTAATTCTGGCTACGCCTTTTGAAAATTTTGATGCATCCATGTTCTTCAAGGCAGAATTAAACTTCTTTTCAAGTTTAAATGCTGTGTCTTGATCGAAGTTTTCTCTTATATATGTCATCAGTCTAATTGCACTCTCTAGAATGTGAGATGCTCTGCTTTCAACTACCTCTTCCTTATCTCTTTTAAGAGGCATTGAACTTAATTCTTCTAATAAACTTCTAGTGTGCTTTTGCATAGTTTAGGTATTTACTCATTATTGTAACACAATTAAACATATTGTCTACGGCTGTAAGTGTATTTAAGTCGTAAAAAAAGGGCGATAAAATACCGCCCTTTAGTATTAATAATTTAAATTATTATTATGCGTAAGCCGCCATTAACTCTCTTGCTTCTGGAAGTTCTCCAGTTTTCGCAGAATTAATTGCGTGTAAGTCTCTTCTGAAATCGTTGATTACCGCATTGATCTCATCTTGAGCCTCTTGTGTATCACAAAGTTTCTCAAGTTCCATTCTACCGATAGTAGCGTGGAAAGTTTCGTCTTTTGCAATTTTGGCATATCTGTTAGCAATAAACGGATCTTTGATGCACTTCGCCATCATGCCCCAGTTTCTTGCCGCTCTGCCTTCCGCTAATAATTGGTATAAACCTAACATTAATGGATTGCTATTGCAGTTGTACTTTTTGATCAACGCCGCACCTTTAAGTTCCAATTTCTTAGCATGAGTTTCTACTGCCTCTTGCATATTGATCTTTTCACCTGATAGGTACTCAACAACTTCTTTTACGAATTGAAAGTGCTTTGCCTCGTCGTGTGCTTGTTTAGAAAGAAGGATTAATTTCTCAGGATCTGTTCCAGCGTCTGCCGCCGCAACTTCTTTTGAAATTTCTTCCATGTTCATTCTTTCGTTAACCATACGACCAGTAAAGTTATCTAACAACTCTGCTTTGTTGTTTTCGTTTTTTTCGTAGTAAGCCTTGATCTGCATCTCACCAGCCTTAAATAGAGGCTCGTTTTCCGCTTCAATCTTTGCTACGAATTCTTTTGCTGTTAACATATGTTTTTCTCCGTTCCTTTTAAAAGTATAGATATTTAGCCGGCTTATACTGATAACTTAAATATTATTATGCGAATTGTGGTTAGTCAAGAGGAATATGTAAAATTCAGTAAGCCGTTTGATGCTTTGGAGCGGACATACTATCATTTCCTACACAAACACGAGATAATACCTGTACCCAACATAGTTAAAGTACCAGATTATGATTACGACTGTTTGATTCTCACTGGTGGTCCAGACAGTCCTGCCAGGCACAAGACAGAGAACCTGTTGTTTGCTCATTCTTTCAAAAAGCAGATACCCATAATTGGTATATGCCATGGTGCGTTTGTGATCAATGATCTGTGTGGAGGTAAGCATGGCAAAGTCGAAGGACACATAGATTGTGATGTTGAAATCACAATGTATAACAAGAAACATAAGGTGAAGTGCTATCACGCACAATGTATAACTGAATTAGGCAAAGACATGACTGCGATTGCTCATGACAACGAAGGCAACATTGAAGCATTCAGGCATGACAAATACCCAATATATGGAGTAGTGTGGCATCCAGAGAGAATGGAAACTCCTGTGTTGCCAGATGAGGTTAAAAAATTACTTGATTAGTTTTTGATCCATTCGGCATAAAGCCTATTAGCATTTTCAGGCTCGACTTGTATATCATGCAAAGTATATCCGTATTTTTCACAATACTTTTTGTTTATATCTATACTCCATGGAAAGAACCTAACCACACTTGCTTCTGGACTGCTATGATCATTTCCATATGAGTTTTGCCTCCAGTAAATTCTAGCACCTGGTTCTGCCATGTCAGTGATCTTCTGTAACTGTGCTTCTATCTCTTCTGCTGTGCCAAAGTTGATACTTCCTAAACATACAAAAACATTATATTTGTCTTTCGGTTCAAAGTCTTCTATAGATACCATCTCATCTGCTTCTTCGAATGCAGGATCTATACCATACACTTGGTCGCCTAGTTTACCTTTAATAAAATTTTTTCCACAACCAATATCTAATATTTTGTCTTCTGGTTTGAACTTGTCCAGTAATGCCCATCCTGATAGTTTTTTATCACGCCAACGTGGATTCCAGATATTTTTAAAATAATTTAATTCTGCTTCGTTCATTTACTTTAATTATTTCAACTTTTCAATCACTTCATCAATGCTGATCCACTGCCCTGGGATATATTCAACTTCTAAAAGTGAAGCAGGTATTGTATCAGGCACAACAATAGTATTAGGTTCCATTTGTATATCGTCACCATACATCTCTTTAATCTTCTTCCAATCAGCACGTAAAATCACTGCATCGTTGGCCGCGGCTTGATAAAAATTCTCATCCTTAAGTCCGGATCTAATATTTGATACACCCAACTTTTGAATTGTTCTTAGTCCTTCTGCAACATTCTGTAATTTGTAACTGTCAGGCATACTTGCAGGATTGGTCGGGTCTGCTCCGTACAACACTCTTATTGATTGCCATCTTGCTTCAAGCACTCTTGATTCCTTGCAACTGACTTGGCATAGGCATTCTTTTGGATTATATCCCATATAGACTCCAGGTCCATACAAGGCCTCTTCAGCCTTCAATAGTCCTTTTTCTTTTATACTTGTAAGACCCTCTTTCAGATTTTCGAAACGTGTGGCATGATATATGTAGTCGCCAGGTTCCCTATCGTTTGTAATAAATTCAGTGATTTTCATTGTGCTGTATTTAATGCTATCTAAATTTGGCACCTTTAATATTCATGTCTGTCATATAGACAGAAGTACTTGCAGTGATGAACAATGTCTTGCCGTCAACTCCGCCAAATTCCACATTAGATACTCTTTCAGGCATTTCTATAATATCTATCTGTTCACCTTTGTTATTATAGCACACCACAGACTTGCCACAACTTGTCCATAGATTGTCCTCACTATCAAACCTAAATCCATCAAATACATTTGTTGGATCTTGTCTTGCAAATTCTATAGGATTAGAAAGTTTTAAATTTTTATCAATTTCATATCTCCGCAAATATTTTATAGCACCTGAATTGCTTATCATGAGATGTGTTTCGTCTTTTGATAATGCTATACCATTGGGCCTATCCATGTCTGTGACTATGGCTTCTATTGATTTGTTTGTTGGGTCATACTTGAACACATAGCAACCTCCATACATCATTTTGCCCGGGTAGCCTCCAATTCTTTTGCCAGGTATAATTCCATAAGGTGGGTCAGTAAAAAATATAGTGCCATTAGAGTGAACACACACATCATTGGGTGAATTTAGTCTTTTATCATCAAACTCATCCACAACCAAAGTTGTAACATTATTTTTATCTGTCTTTGTTACTCTTCTTGCTCCATGCTCACACGTGATTAGATTGCCTTCGTTGTCGGTGGTATTGCCGTTTGCAAAATTAGATGGTGTTCTGTATACTTCAACTTGATGCCAATCAAAACTATACATAGTGTTGCCCGGAATGTCACTCCAAATAAGTTTGTTTGAATCTCGTAGATAACAAGGTCCTTCTGTGAACTGGCATCCTGTGTGTATCTGTTTTAGATTCATCTAGTAGTTTATCTTGAATTGGTACTTGTCGAACTTGCCTCTGTTGGCTTTCTTTATATATTTTTTGTTTGCTTCGTGCTTGGACAAATTTTTTATATAAGTGCCTGTGCTTATAGGAAAATCTAATTGTTTCGATACACTCTTAAGGTAGTCTGTCCCGTACAGGAAAAATAATTCTTGGCTTATGTAAAAAGGATCTTTTATAAATTTTATATGTTTTAGAAACGTGGGTGTTGTGTACTTGCCTCTCCGCACTCTCTGTTGTTGGTGCTTAAGAATATTCCTGTCACGTCCTATCACGGCCACTTTTACGATTGCATATTTTTTTGCCTCGTTGATAAATTGTTTGTATTTGGGAATAGTAAAATCTTTTATCAATATGAAAGGACAACTGATACTTGTGACAAAATATTTAGATTGTGTCCAATTGAAGTCTTTAAGTTTCTTTGGTTCTAACCAATAAGGTTGAAACACTTCTTTGTCGTGCCCTACCCATTTGTTTTTGTATAATGCATTCCAACCATAAACATCTTTGTGATAAGAAAATATTTTACTGAACAAATGATTGCCTGATCCTTGTGGACCTGTTATTATCAGTAGTGTAGGTTTCATTTTACTGCTATCATCCTTTTGATTGACGCTCTTGCTTTATCCATTACTGCTTCTGACAATTTTACTTCTTCTGTGCCATTGACCAAACTATTGTAAATGCCTTGCAGAGTAATCTTTTTCATGTACGGACATAGATTACAAGGCTTAATCATTTCTACATTTGGATTCTCGATGGCAACATTATCACTCATTGAACATTCCGTTACCATTAACACCTTCTTTGGTTGCTTGTCTCTAACATAATTACTCATCTTAGAAGTTGAACCTGTGTAGTCTGCTTCTGCCACAACGTCTGGCGGACACTCTGGATGTGCCAATACAACTATTCCAGGATAGTTTTTCCTATACTCTCTAATCTCTTCTGGTGTAAATCTTTCATGCACTATGCAAGTTCCGTGAAATGTGACAATCTCTACATTGGTCTGTGCGGCAACATTCTGCCCTAGGTATTCGTCTGGTAGAAATATTACCTTGTCCACTCCCAACGACTCCACTATCTCAACTGCGTTAGAACTAGTACAACATATATCTGTTTCTGCTTTTACATCTGCTGATGTGTTCACATATGACACAACAGGTACACCTGGATATTTTTCTTTGAGAAGTCTTACGTCTGCTCCTGTTATGGATTCAGCAAGTGAACATCCTGCTGACATATCTGGTATCAATACTTTCTTGTCTGGATTTAGTATCTTGGCTGTCTCTGCCATAAAGTGTACACCACACATTATAATTGTATCTGCTTTTGCTTTCTGTGATTCTTTTGCAAGTAATAAACTATCTCCTACTATATCTGCAACACAGTGATAAATTTCCGGAGTCATATAATTGTGTGCTAGTATGACTGCGTTCTTTTCTTTTTTTAGTTTGTTGATTTTATTAACCAGTGGTTCGTACACTGCCCACTCTACTTCGGGAATAAACTTTTTTACTTTGTTATATAAGTCAGACATATTACCATTATTATACTACAATTATATAGTTTGTCAATTTAGGTATTTGTACGACTATCCAAAAAGTTCCTAGTCTTTTCGCCAATTATACCTGTGGTTACTAAAGCAACTCTAGGTTTAAGTGAGGCATTGGCAGTACAATGGAAATCATTTTGCCAATCAAATGTGTGTATGTCACCTGCTTTCCAGTTTTCGTATATGTCGTTATTGTATGTATAAAAGTGTCCTGGAACAAAGTCAGTCAACATGACAACAACTCTGAGAACTTTGGAGGGGTCATCACGATTGTATCTTGCAAGTCTGTCTTTGTGCCAATTGAAAACATTTCCTGTCCATTGGACATGGAGACGGTTGTAACTTTTTTCAAGTCCAATCTCGTCAATCATCTTTTGAAAATCTTCTGGTATGTCATGCTCCATGTTTGTGAGAGTCATGTTGGGATCACCACCAGCGTCTGCTATGTGATCCTCTTCCTTCTTTCCATCATGTGGATTAATATCTAGGATCTGTCCGACTGAAGTTTTTACTCTCCAGTATCGGACAGTGTCCCAAGTTGCGGGAGTGGCCGACTCAATGACTGAAGCCAAAGACTTCGACCAATCCCATTCAAACTTTCCCAGGTGTTGTATCACTAATCGTTAACAATCTCTGGTTTAAATTTGCTTTTTGTACCGTATGCTTCTCGATACCATTTAACCAATGTCGAGTAGTTGTCTTTCTTGATCATTAGGTTAAGGTTATCTCTGATCTCATTGGCTTTGTCACCAACGATCCATTCATACTTGCCGGCGTTTGCAACGATGGCCGCTACTGCGTCCTCATCTGCCAACATGGCTCTAAGTGCGTTCGTAAGTTTCTCTGCGTTTGGATTGCCTTTGTTTACCCAAAGCACTTTCTGAAGCACGTTGTTGAATGTTCTCGCTAAATGGTACGCCTCCCAAAGGTCTCCTGATGGTTTAACTCCCCAAGTCTGTTCGTAAACATCTTCGAAAAGTTTATCCGGATAGTTTGGATTAGGAATCTGTTTTCCAGTTTCTAGATCCATAATTCCATGTGTGAACCAAAGTACTGTGTTTGGCTCGTTTGCGTAGTGTCTTAGCCAAGATGGTGGTGGGTCTCTAGTAACGTTCAATTCCCCACGTAGATACATAGGAAGGATTCCGCTACCTTTAACACCGTTTACCCATTTCATCTTTTTCTTCCAACAGGCAATGTGTGCGTCAACACTTGGTTGTGGTCCACATATCATGATACCTACTGCAAGTGCGTCGTTCATTGCGTTGGTTCCAGCGAATGAAGATACTTCATTGATTGGGTCATGGTCCTTGTGATGACCAACAATCAGATCCAAGTTCATCATCCCGATGGCTGTGTAATCGCTGAATTTATAATCAACGTTTTCCAACAAGTAGTTCACAGAGTGCGAACCAAAACTTACCACTATCGTCTTGTCATCAAAACGGAACTTGTTGTGGAACATGTTCAATCCAGGAATGTTTCTCGCTCCTGGAACGTGTTGTAACACAATCGGTTCATCAGTAAATTTCGTCAACTGTTCTGCAACCACTGAGGCCCATGTAGCACCTCCAGATCCTGGTCCACTTGGAACAATCAATCTGTACTCTGCTTGGGCAGTTGTTGTTAAAGAAGCAACAACGAAAGTTATTGCTAGTACTAGTTTCTTAAGCATATCTGCTTTTCTCCTTTAATATTAAAGTATTTGCTATTACTTAATATAGTACTATAACAGAATTATTGGTCTTGGGTCAACGGTTTTTACAGAGGGTGATCTTTGTGTTCTTCAGGATTTTGGTTAGGGTTTCTCTTGACTATCGTGAAGTAGAATACAACCAGGCATAAGCATACCAATCCGATGAACAATGGTCTCTGAAGCAAGTCATTGAAACTGTACAAGGTAAACGCCTGTTGTGTGTAGTTCTCGAACTTCTCTGCCACAATGAATGAAAGCAATATAGCAGGCCTGCTTAGGTGGAAATGTTTGGCAAATAGTCCTATCACACTACAGATGATCAATATGTACAGGTCCAGTATTGTCTGGGTGTACTGCATACAACTCCAGAGCACTATGCCCAGTATGAGACAAGCGTAGATCCAATAGGGCACTTCCAGTATTTTTACCACCCACTTTGTGATGAACACACCAACCACAAAAGTGATAAGTGTTGCCGCGATAAAACTCACAGCCAGAGACCAAATGAATTTGGTATCATTTACTAGTTCTGCACTGCCCATGTACATACCAAAGTACACACAGATGGCCATCAGCACAGCGGCGAATGGTGCGGCAGGCACACCAAATAATATTGTGGGCAACATTGAAGCGGCCTTTTGTGAATTGTTGGCTCCTTCGCAACCTGCAAGTCCCCTAGGATTGCCATTTCCAAATTTTTCTTTTGGGTTTGCAGTGACCGTCATACCATATGCCATCATGTCACCTATTGTACCTCCTGCTCCCGGTAACATTCCTGTCAGGAATCCAACCAGTCCTCCACGAGCGACATCTTTCCAATACTTCTTGCAATCCCTGAAGCCTTGGAACAGTTGTTCATAATAATTTGTAATCTTTACTACACCGTAGTGCCTTCTCTTCCAACCTTCGACCAGTTCAGGGATAGCAAACAGTCCTGCAATCATTGGCAGGAATTGTATACCAGAATCCAGATACTCCCACCCCATCGTAAGTCGTGGAGAGTATGTGCTGGGATCGAGGCCAATCAGACCGAGATACAATCCTATCAACACACTGGCACCGGCTAGCCAAATACTTCGGCTGGTGATCATGCCCACAGTACAGAAACTCAAAAAGAACAGTGCGGCGAATTCCGCTGTTCCAAAATACAGCACCACCTTGGCGTAGAACGGTAAGAATGCAAAAGCGATCACTCCATAGATCAATCCATTGATAGTGGAGTCCATAAGAGATATTCCAATGGCTCTTCCTGCCTCACCTCGAAGTGCCATGGGGTGTCCGTCAATGATTGATGCCGCAGTCTGTCCACCACCGGGTATGCCTGTTAAAATACTGGTGTAACTGTCGCCAGTGCTGGATGCCGCAACCAGACTAGTCATGAAAATTATGCCTATGTAGGGATCTCCCAGAAAATAAGGAGCAAGTGTAAAGACTGTCAAAAGTCCCGTTGTGGCTCCTGCCATTGGTAATATACCAATAAACGTGCCGTAGATGGTACCTGCCATCAACCAAATTGCATATTCAATCATATTATATTCTACATATTTTGAAGTTAAGTAATATTATATGAAACTGAGTCCAAAAAAGCAACAGAAATATATCATGCTGAGAACATATTCACATCACGATCACGATATAGATGATCTAGATGAGGAATTTTGGCCCATGATGGGCATACTGTTTTCAGTATGGGCGTTGTGGACAGCATTAGTACATTTCATCGATTGGCTAACCTTTGATGCCATTGTTTGGTGGATAGAACCATTTACCATTGTTCCATTTTTGTTCTTGCTGATCATGAATGAGAAATATCACTCTCTCAATCCTCTGCACTGGTGGCCCATGCTGTGGGGTTATAAGGCCAAGTTACCAGAAGATGAACGTATCACAATCAGACCTTTGGACGAGGAAGATATTATGAGGACCTACGGTGGTAGAATGAATGTGCATATAATTGATTATGAACACATTAAGTTCCGTAGGAAGAAAGATGCAGTGATCTTTGGTCTTAGGAATCTTTAGCAGTAAAGACTTTTCCGTAAGCGTTCTCGTATCTCTTTAGTTTCTCTGATAGTTCTTGAACTATCTGTTGGTATTCAGATATTTGAACTTGCAAGTTGCCAATTTCAGCATTGAGTTTTCTTATGTCTTGCTCCATCCTATCTCCTTTCTCCTGTTTTAAAATCCAATTCCTTATCGAATTGTTCACTTATTATTTTGTGTCCGTCACTGTTAGGGTGTAGTGAGTAAGGGTTCACTAGATCCATTTGCTTTGCTTTCGTAATTTTCTTATCGCTGTCTTCCCATACACTTTTATGGTACTGGTCATTGGGTGTGTGATCACCTATCATCAAAGACAACAGAGACTGGCCATCAAATAAAAGGTTGTCTACTTGGTTAGGAAATTTATGCTCATTGAATATGTTGAACCAATAGTTTTTCAATCCCATTTCTTTGAACAGTGAATTGAATAATTCTATTTGATAATATAACTTTGTGATCTCTTCTTCCTCATTGAAATGTTTTTCTGAATATACTTTGCTATATTCTTTGCCAAACCCTTTTGTGGGTAGGAACAAGTTATCATATTTTGCATTATCACAATCAAACAGTTCAGTTCTATAAACAGATGTTAGTCCCCAAAGCACAATCACATCGTCATTAACCTTGCCACTGCTCTTTGACAGATGTTTTTTGACGTTGTTCTTGATGTAAAATTCAGAAGCCAATCTGAATTGTGCTTGGTTTGAAGAACCACCACGTGAAAAATTAATGTTCTTTAGGCCATGTTGCTCACTTAAAAGTCCTCTCCAACTCTTCTCTGAATCGTCCTGCCAATGTTTCTTATATTCTTGCTCTGACTGACCTTTTTGATACCCAGCACCTACGCCAAATACCCAACTGTCTCCGAAAGTAATAAGTTTCATTTGCTTCTCTTTGATCTCCTGTATAGATAATCTGCCACACGATATATCCTATGTAGGTTGGTGACTTCATTGTGCCAATACTTGTCCATCAATGGTGCCGCGATACGTCTGACTGCTGTGCTTCTCTTTGATTCTTTCACACCCTGTTCGAAGACTGCACCGCCTGAAGTCTTGGCTTCTATGTATCCAACTTCGTATGATTTATTTGCCTTGTCCATTGTAAGCCTTGAATGATCTTTTCTTAGACTTGTTCATAGAGCTCATCTTGATCCTGCTCTTGTTCTTGCCCTGTGAAGTCTTCTTAGGTTTACCTGGTGTATATCCACTTGTTCCAAATTTCATACGTATATTATATAGTAGACAAGATTTAAGTCAACCTGTATAATAGTAAATAATATTATGATCAAGTACAAACTAAGATGTCAGTGCCAACACGAGTTTGAGGGTTGGTTTCCTAGCAGTAAAGAATACACAAGGCAAAAGAAAATGGGCATGGTACAGTGTCCGATGTGCGACAGCAAAGAAGTGGACAAGGCCATCATGGCACCCAATGTCAAGAGGAGTGCTCCAAGGAAGTTACCAGATGACTACATGGTTATGGGTGAAAGTGCCGAGAATATTCTTCGTAAGTTGAATAAGAAGATCAAGAAGGACTTCCAGAATGTTGGTAAAAATTTTGCCAAGGAGGCCAGAAAAGCCGCAAAAGGTAAACGTGATCAGAAGTTCTATGGCACAACGACCAAGGAAGAGGCAAACAAATTGCTCAACGAGGGTATAGATCTGTTTGCAGTGCCTGACTACAAGGACAATTAACCAAAAAATCTTTCGTCTTTTTGTTCGAGGTTGACTTAATACACTTTCTAGTATATAATTGTAAACATGGAACGCAGGATAACAGAGATTGAAACTCCAGAGTTGCGTAACCATATAACAACAATAAAGGAAAAGGAAACAATATGCTAACAAGTATGTTCAATACACTTTTTCCTTCTACTAAAAAGGAAAATAAAACCATGGCAAACTCAACACAATACGTTGTTTACACTAGAAACTTCAAATCTAGAGCAAAACAAATCGGTGTATTCGCCGAGCCGGCATCTTCATACAAAGTAAATGGTGAAGTACACGGTGGTAAAATCAAGTTCAAAAACCTAGCAGTAAAATCAACTGCAAGAAAAACAGCGACTAACAAGTTGTTATCTAAAGGTTTAGACTTTACAGTAGAAGTTTTAGGTGTTGCACCTAAATCATCTGCATTGACTATGAAGTCAAACATCATTTCTTTATTAAAGAAATCAGGCAGAAAAGTAATTAATTACTCTGCGTAATTAATAATTTGATTAAAGGGGCGGTAGGCAACTATCGCCCTTTTTTTGTGGCCGTTAAATACTGCTATGAAACAACTGCACGTGGAGGCCAGCACCTATTGTAATGCCAGATGTCCCTTGTGTCCAAGGAGCCTGTATGGCTACAAGGTGGAGGGAGTTTATCCAGAAGTCCATCTGTCAGTAAAGAAATTCAAAGAGGCATTAGAGAGATTTCCCAATAGAGAATATGTGTACTTCAACGGACACCTAGGTGATCCAATGATGAATCCAAACATTGTTGAACTGGTTGAACTTACGAAATGTAGAACATCAGTGACCACCAATGGTAGCATTGGGACCAGAGAGTCTTGGGAGGCGTTAGCCAAACTAGGCATAGAGGGTAGGTTCAGCATAGACGGATTAGAAGACACAAATCATATGTACAGACAAGATGTGCAATGGAACAAGGTAATGGACAGGGTAAGATGGTTCATAGATGCAGGAGGATATGCCGCATGGAAGTGGATTCCGTTTGACCACAACAAACATCAGGAGGAAGAAACAAGAACACTTGCAATGAGTCTAGGCTTCAAGGAGTTCAACGTTGAGGATCATGGCAGGAGTTACGGTCCTGCATTGGACAGGCAAGGCAACATCACACATTGGATACTGCCACGAGATGGATCAATGAAGGCCGGCAACTATGACGTGCCTGCAGGAATAAAAAGATACAAAGAAACACATCAGAATTTCCAAATAGAAGATAAGGTTTATGATATACAATGTGAACACCTCATAATGAAAGACACATACATCAATGCAAAGGGAGAAGTGTCACCCTGTTGCTACCATGGATATGATATGCCTGGGAGACCTGTTGTGCTCCTAGAAGATCATAACAAGTTGATGGCAACTTGGAAGACCAAGAAATGCAATCCTGTGTGTGCTATGACCTGCGGTAATAGTTGGCGTAATTAAAAATTAAAATAAGTGATCTGATGAAGTTGAGATAACACCGTGGTTATTCGACCATTGGTTCTTGCCGTAACTGACTGCCGTTCCACCTGAAGTGTAATTTGAAAACGAATGTGTGTCAGGTAATACGTCAAAAGTGTTTGTTGCCTTGGCAACGATAAGTTGTGCTTCTTCGTTCAACTGAGTCATTCCATTTACACCTGTGATTGTAACCTGTTCACCAACTTCAAAATTATGACCGTTTGCTGTTACAGTAACAATCCATGTTCCTTCTCCTGCACTTGAACCATTGTCTTGTGAAGCACCTTGTATTGCAAATGATTTTAATGGTGCATCAATCAATGCCTGTTTTCTAGTCTTGTGCTGTTCTGCCCAATCATCTGCCGCGGCTGTACCTGCACCTTTTGTTCCAAATGTCATTGTCCATTTTAGGCTTGTTGCATCACCTCTGGCATCATTGATTACTGCCCATTGAAGTTCAGTGCAAGTCTCGTCAAAAATTGTCTGTGCACCTGCCGTAAAGAAATAGTTCTTTGCTTCAGTTGTGTTTGAGAATGTTGTCAATGCAGTTGATCCGTCATAAGGTTGTGCCGCTATGTGCGTGATCTTATTAAACGTTCCAAATGTATTATCTGAGTTTGTCATGTACTGTTATTTATCCATCTGCTCCATAATAGAATACGTTATCTGCAGGTGGATATGAGCGCCATGGATCAAATATAACAGTGCTATTATCCGTTTTAATCTCATCAGATTCATGCACTCTCACTATAACTTGCACAGGATTATCAAAGCCGTTAACGATCTGTCCACCGTGCTTGACCACGTAATGTTGCACCAAAAGACTGTATGAACCATCTGTAAGTTTGGTTCCTGGCTTATAGGTGTCTGAAGTAAAGTATACGTTGTTGCCGTGTTTCAGTATTGCAAGTGCCATGTTCTCGGCCTGCCTTTCCCTTGCAGTCATAATACCCTCGAACATGTCATATCCAAGTCCTAGATCTTTTGCTAACCAACGCAGTGCGATATTGTCCCTAGGGTGACAAGCACCACCATCGCCCATGCCTGCTTTCATGTAGGCCGGACTTACTATCCGCTGGGTGCATTTTGCTAGTGCCTGAGTTACCTTGTCAACGTTCATGTTGCCCAGTTTGTGTGCAACATCCTGTATCATGTTCACTATTGCAATCTTGTTGCTGATGAAAGTGTTGTAGAATATTTTCATTGCTTCTATCTCCTCCCACGTTCCAAACTCCATGCGTGGATAGTTGTTGCCACAGATCACATTATAGAAACTTTCTAGTTGTTGGGCCTTGACCGCTGTCTTGTATACACCCTTCTTGGTTCCTATCATTATCATTTCAGGATTGACCATGTCTTCTGCCACTGTGCCCATTGCTATAAGATATGGATTGTATAGCAGTTTCACATTGGTGACCAAGGGTGCCAGTTCTCTTCTTATTGTACCTGGCAACACAGTTGAGATCAACACCAGACTCTGTGTCACTCCCATGTGCCTATTACATTTGCTCAGTATTTTTTTCAGAGAGTCATAGTTGAAGTCCATTGGTTGCAACTGGCTGGTGGGTTGTGTGCCATCGTATCCATCTGCGTGTGGTGTTGGTGTTGCTACGAATACAATGTCTCTGTCTCGACAAAGGTCTTCGATGGAGTCCCTAATCTCCACTAGGTCACTCCTCTTATCTTCTATGTCATAACCTGCAACATGGAAACCCTTTTTTCTTATTTCCTCAGCACACGGCATACCCAACTTGCCAAGGCCTATGAACCCAATCTTCTCTCCGTATATGATTGGCCTACCAAAGAATGATTCTAACATATATGCTAGTTATGGCTCGCTATTGGCTCGCTATTAGGTCTTTGATTTTTCTGGTTAGGCTGAATAATCTGGCAATGGACCACCATACTTCTTGCCTTTGATCCTTTTACCAGCGACCTTTTGTGTCTTGCCTCTGATCTTTTCGTTGCGGTTGCCCGTACGTTTTCTCTTGCCCTGTGACTTGCAAGAAGACACCCACGATGCCGGCAGTGATGATGCAGGTTTGGAACACACACCTTTGGGTGCTGGTCCTATGTTTTCATCTGTGTTGTAGATTTCATATATCTTCATTGCGTGTGTATTTAACCTATTAGGCTAGGGTTGATCTTGTGCAGAATGTAGCACCTATAAGTTCCTTAAGGTGTAAGTTAAGCATCAGTTTAAGCATTAGTATCAGTATTAGGTTTAGTTGTGTTAGGTGTTAGGTCCATAAATACCCATATGAAGATATCGGAATTCATCAGTGTGCCAGAAAAATCAAAAGATACTACATCTTGTGGCACTACATATAGTGGTCAAAAGGACGGTTCGGCACAAGATATAGTGCCACAAAATATCGTGCCAGAAATGATTGACGGCAGGATAGTGGAGCATCCGGACCATTCAGCCATCGCAGAAGGCGTGAGCCAAATTTTCAGAAGACAGAAAGGTGGAGCACCAAAAAAAGGATTCAGATGTTCATCAGGACCTAGAAAAGGTCGTATCGTGGCCAAGCCATCAACCTGTTTCCAAAAGACAGACCCAGTGAAGTCGGCAAAGATTAGAAAGAAGAGACAGATCAAGGCGAGGGTGGCAGGCAAGAAACTGGCCCAAACAAAAAGGTCAGGTGGAGGTTCTTTGAGATTGAAGGGCACCCAGATCAAAAAGGCATCAAACAAAGGACCTAGTTTCAAAGGCAGAATGAAAGGCCGTGGTCCGATCAAGTCAAAGATAGTCAAATAGGTTTTTGGTAATTTAGAATATTTTGGTAATTTAGGTTGGCACTAGATATAGTAGTTGATCTTGTCAACCGGTACTAAATCTGCTACCATAATTTCCAACAAAATTTCCTACATTATATATACCCAAGATTTTACCAGGTTGACGGTATCCAACTCCATGCTATACTGAATTATGAATCAAGGAGTTGAAATGTATAAAGAAAGAGCAAGAAAAAGAGATGTGAATCCTTTCGCAATTAAGAAAGGCTTTTATATTACTGAATTGAATATGGGTCATGTGCCAGGTGATGGATACGAACTTATATCTACTTCAGAAATCGCAGGACCTTTCAAGACTTTAGAGAGAGCGAGAGAGGTATTCAAAAAAATAATATGTGGAGATGAGAACAGAAATCATTGGGACTTTGATATCTGTGGTCCAGAGCATAGACCAAACGGATATCCAACTCCATGGTATGGTTTCAAGGAGAGAGCATGGTAGAAGCATTACAGACAAAATCCATAGAACAGATATTTGATGAGATGATTGAGGCCTATACACAGGGCGACTACCTGGAAGGCTGTACGCCATATGGTGAAGATGCTTTGATGAGTCCTAAGACATTCGCGGAGAGATTCCAAAATGTATGTTTAGGATTTGGATATAGAGAAGCGGAGATAATTCCAACAAAGATAGAGATTGAGGATTGGTGCCGAGAGCATCTATTACACCTAGAAAGTAAATTTAGATAGATGAAAAGAAAAACTAAAAAGAAAGAATATAAATTAACCAAAGAGGATTGGATGATGATATTAGACTTTTGGCCATTATCAGTTGTGACGCCGGCCATTCTTATACTGATATTATTAGGTCCAATTATTATGAGATGAGCATCCAAAGTCTTTTATCAAGCCTAGTGATGTTGATTGCTCCAGTTGAGGAGGTCAACATAGCAGACAAGATATACAAGGGAACGGTCATGGCAGGCAAGATAATAGAAAAGACAGAAGAAGGCAGTTGGGGAGCATCGGCTCATGAAGAAGGTTATCAGATTACAAAGGATACAATTTTAAAATCAGGAGGACTAAAATAATGACGAGTGAAACTCATAAACATCATTTCCAAGTTGCCGATGTAGGTGCTTGGGACTTGGATGAAGACAGAAGCATCGTACCGAGCATCCATTCGGTACTGAAGAATTCAGGCATAACAGCCGTGGTGGACGGAGACGAAATGAATTCCGCAGGATTCACGGTATGGACTTACTCACCTAGAGAAGTTGTGAGAAAAGCCTTAGAAGATGATGGCATTGACCTTGATGAATAAAAAGTCAATGAATATGCGACTTTTTAGGAGGTTGACGGTAATACCATCCATGTTATACTGAATTATGAAAGAAGGAGTTGAAATGAACAAAAAACTAAAAACAATCATAGAAGACATCTTTAAGATGGAGAGCACGGATTTGAATGCTGTCGTTGATGCCATCAAGATGAGAAGAAATCAATTACATACTTCAGACGCCCACCAATTCAGAGTAGGTGACAGAGTATCTTTTGCCGGCAGACACGGTAGCACTCTAAAAGGTGTGGTTGAAAAAGTTAAAATCAAATATGTGTTGGTTAGAACAGATAGCGGAACTAGATGGAATGTTCCAGGTTCACACCTAACCAAGGAGGCAGTTCATGCCTAATTGGTGCGATAATCAAATTACTATCACGGGGCCAAATTCCGTGATAGACAAGATAGAGAAGATTGTAAAAGAAGAGAGCAATAATGCAGAAAATGGATTATTACAATTCTTCCATCCAATGCCTAAGGAGTTGTTAGACACAGAAGCGGGTCCGATAGCGAAAACTAAGGCAGAGAAGAATGCCAGACAGGCCAGAAAATTAGAGTTCGGAGCAGAAAATTGGTACGATTGGAGAGTGAACAATTGGGGAACGAAATGGGAAGTCTGTGAATTCTATGGTGTTGACAGACAGCACCTAAATGATTCACTAGACGAATCAACAATATCGTTCGCATTCAGTTCGGCCTGGTCACCACCGATTGGTGCTTATGAACAATTCTTATCTGATAATGATAATTGTTCTTTGAAGGCGTACTACTACGAAGGTGGCTGTGACTTCATGGGGTGTTGGGATAACGGAGACGACGAGTGCCTTGCACCTAGTGATTACAAATCAACAGATGACTTTTGGCAGGATGGTATAGGTTCTACTTTAGATGATATATTCAATATGACAGAATCAATGGCAGAGTATGAAGCAGAACAAGAAGCAGAAAAAGAAGATGTTCATGAATATGTGAAAGGTCAAGCGATGAACATAGGGGAGGATGCCTAATGCCTAAATTTTTAATAAAAGTAAGACACGGAATAACGACAGGCACCAGCACCAAGACAGCAACGGTTGAGGCGAACGATAAAGATCATGCCTACAGAATGCTGATGGCAGACGGTAATGTTGGTCCTTTCATGGATTGGGAAGAAGACTTTGATGTGGAGTATGATACATCACCCCAATATTACATAAAGGAGACCGTATAATGCCAGAAAAATATTTTCCATTAAAGGATGAGGCTTGGGAGGACGAGTTGTTTGACGAGATCCAAAAGGGCGACAAAGTTTGGTATGAAAATAATGTTGGCCAGGTTTGTAAGGCCAAGGCTGTAATGATAGGACCTATGGGTTGGGTATGTGACACAGGCAACGGACAGCCTGTGGTGGTCAATGAAGGATACAATTATCTAGGCCACAAGCCTGTGAAAGGTAGAGAACCAGACCATCTAGGTCATTTCCTCAATACCCATATCGGAGACTGATGGCGACAATAGAACAGAAGAAGAAACTGATCAAGACGATAAAGAATCCTGTGAGATACTTTAGGCTGAACTTCAGTAGGTACGGTGGAGAGGTTGCGATGGGCACGATAACCAAAGACCAATGGGAGTATTGGTCAGACAATGATGGGTTTGAAGAGTACATGGGCCAGGTGGACTTTGACGCCGAAGAGGCCAACAAGGAGATACCCAAGAGGGCTCAGTTTGATCAACCGTTCTATGAGTATAGCAATATCTGTCATCTCAGTGGACCGGAATGGGACGAGTCACAGACGATGTATATAGAAGAGATAGACAAGGATGGCAAGCCTTTGGAAAAAGAAGATGGTGGCTTCGTTTCAGACATCCAACATGACTTTGGAGACTTTGAAAGCCTAGGAGCAGAAGTTGTATGTGAAGAAGAACATCATGCCAGTTCAAAGAGTTGTGAGCATGAATACTATGTATTCGGACAATATTTCAACAAGGGTGGTTGGCACACGCCAGACATCATAAAGACAGGTCCGGATGGCATAGAGATGGACAAGTTGAAAATATCATATGTGAATGCAGACGGATTCAAGGTGTTCAACGAAATAGAATACGACGGTGAAGTGTATTACCTGGAAGAAGACAGCACCGGTAAGAGTTCAAGTTTCTATGTGAATCGTGGAGATAGAATAGATGGATAGATTCATAAAATTCTGCCTGCCCAAAGACATACAGGCTTGGCTAGATCAATATAAGGCTCCTACATATGAATCGGCCTTTGCTAAAGATATTCCAAATAGTTTGGAGAACCACCAAATGGCGAGTAGATTGGCAAAGGTCGTTAAGATAAGGAAGAAGTATCGTGGCAAGTCTTGGGGAGGATATAGGAGACCATCCGCTTTTTGCCATAGAAAATTCGCAGATAGATTTGCCATATATGAACGATAATTTAGAATGGCACTATATGTTGTGTCGACCACAGGTTGTGATACTAGATGTTGTGGTTTTTGGTAGGTTGACGCTTTTACCACCTATGTTATTATTAAGAATAAATGAAGGAGTTGAAAATGCAAAAAATAGACTATACAAATAAACACGGTATCATGGTTGG
>Ga0209645_1000356_pt1 | contig 24369 bp, 37 predicted proteins | sample ETNvirenome_6_30_FD_184070 | JGI IMG/M metagenome (GOLD analysis project Ga0209645, IMG submission 184070) | Marine viral communities from the Pacific Ocean - ETNP_6_30 (SPAdes) (version 2) | ecosystem: Environmental > Aquatic > Marine > Oceanic | place: Pacific Ocean | collected 2013-06-19
TGTGGTGCCGTTACCTACTTGGTTGTTTTCTCCATCTTGTGTGATATCTAAGTCCAATGTCGCACCAGACTGTGTCACGTAGATGTCATTTGCCCATGCTGTCATGGACCACATAATAGTAATAAACGATACTATTAATTTTTGCATATATTTTTATCCTCTGGTTCTGCACATATATTTATGGGCCCATATGGTCGATTTTGTAGCCACATTATTACTTTACACACACCTTTGTTAGTTGATTGTCCAATAGCCTTTTGCATCACCTTGTGCTAACAGCAAGAAAACGCAATATTCTATGGCTGATCTCACAGCATAGTTCACAGGTTCGTTGGATGCTACGCCCGATTCTATTTCGAGTGCTTTAGTGCTGAGATCTAAAAACCTAAACACATCAGCACCTGTTTTAAAACTGGCAATTGATTTGGTTGCTTCTGCTGTGAGTAGCACTTCACCTGTTTGCACAGATACCAGTCTCATTGACACCGTGACTTGGTCCACTCTGTATTCTTCATGTATGCCGATGCCAAAATATCTAGCACCATCACCACCTGATGCTGTGTTGGCATCATATCCCACAATGCCACCTTCAATAATCAATCCAGCAAATAGCAAAGGTTTGAGTGAATTTTTCATACTCTCTAAATTATCACCATCATACATTTCTCTAGTTGATCTGATCAACTGTCGTTCTTTAACCAAATTATCAAGTCCTGCTCGTTCAACCACTCTAAAAAATTTACCATTGGCTACTTCTTTGAATGCTTTGATCACCCAAGCATCTGCACCTTGTGAAACTGCCATGCTCAGTTGACTGAATTTAGTGCTGGGTTTACGTTGACCTGTCATGTCTGGAAACTCATACACAGCAATATCAATGATTGGTTGATTCTCTAAAGGCTTGATTGCTCTCAACTGATCAGTCTGTGGTGTACCAGTCACGTATGGATCATCATACATGATTGGTTTGCTGTTTGACGCACACCCTGTGATGAAACAAACCACAGCCAAAACTTTTAAGATTGTAAGAGGTTCCATTAAAATTTAAAGTCTCCTAGTGGCACACTCATTGTGGTTGTGTTTCCGTTTGGATCAGTAATTGTAAGTGTAATAATTTCTGTGGTTGTATCTTTTACCCAGTAAATGGTAGACCCTTCTACTTCTGCTGTTCCTGTGGTTGGACATGTGGTCACAGTTGAATCACAGTTGGTACCAAACATGTTATCAACCAATTGTTTGGACAGGTTGGCATAAATTCTGCTCTCAACGTTTTTGATAAACTTGTTGATTGTGGTATTGTTTTCTGCTCGTTCTTCTGCCGCGGCTGCCGATTTTGCGGCTTTGATTGCATCTTGTTTTCTAGAATATTGTAATTGTTCTATGCTCAACACATGCTGTGAATAGCCACCATTACCACTGAATGATGGATTGCCAAATGAATGTGTGAGTTCACTGCTAACAGCAGAATACAATGGCACAATACTCAGTGCCACAAGAGTGAAAAAAGTAATAAATTGTTTCATATAGTCCTGTACTAGTATTTATTTGTATCTTTAGATGCTTGATCTTTGAGATAAGTATACACATAATGGATTTTTTGACAATAGTAGGAGAAGTTGGTTTTCCCATAGCAGGCGCAATGGCAGCCGGGATCTTTGTGTTCATAACAATCAAATTTATCCTAGGATCAGTTACCAGTAGTGTAAACTCGTTGAAAGGAATAATTGAGAGTTTGGACAACAGAGTTCAAACAATGAACAACGACCTTGTGAAGATTGATACTTTGTTATCACACACACTTGGTGTGACTCCTAATGTTGACAGACTTGCCGCTAACGAAGGCAAAGAAGACGCAAGGAGAGATTAACATGACGAAATTTAATTGGGTGGAAGGCGTGATTAAACCTGCCAAAGATGTAACAGAAGCATACAAAGAAATCAACGAAGAAACAGAAGATAGAAGTTTTAAGAAAGCAGTGAAGTCAATACAAAACAAACACAAGGAGTGTCACTGGTTAAGAGTTCAATATGAAAATCGGCCTGGTAACATGATTGATCGTTGGGTCAGAATACCAATGGGACGCAAAAAACATTTAGATAGATGAGTAGTACAATAGTAGATGCTATAGGACAATATGGGTTTCCAATAGTAGCCGCCATGGGTTTAGGATACTTTGTTTACTACATCTGGCAGTGGGTAACCAAAGAAATAAAACCAGTGATAGGCGAAGCCACTGGCACACTAATTGGATTGATAGATAGAGTTCGCATGTTAGACAATGATATGATCAGACTAAACATGAAATTGCAAATGATCATAGAACAGCAAAAAAAGAAAAAATAAGCAAATAGTTGCCCTAAACAACAACATGTGCTATAATAGAGCATCAAAATGTAGCTATAGCTACATTTGAAACATAATTATATTATATGACAGAAGTAACAAACGGAATATACAACGCAATAGGACAGGTGTACAGAAACAACTCTGGATCAATCCTTAGAACCATCATTTATACAATTGGTCACTTTGTGATTGCAATAACTTGTTTAATGCTTATAGCTGATGTACCGTTGAGTGTGGCGGCAACTGATGCTGTGGTTGAACCAATTGCAAACAGTGTTTGGTATTTCATACTAGACAAATGGTGGGCTTCAAAAGTTACCAAATAAATACTAGTATGGAAAACAAAAACTGCGAAAAATGTGGGCATGAATGCCCATGCGATGCATCATGCACTTGCGATTGTTGTTAGGAAACAATAATTGACACCTGCCTGATCAGGCAATATACTTTAACTAATGAACTTTTTAGCGATTGGCTTAACTATGGTAAAATAGTATATGACCAAATGGATTCTCATATTTTTATTATTAACTGGATGTGGTGGACCACCACTATTCACTATTGGTGGTATGGTTGAAGTATCAGCAGGAGATGTAGTTACGTCTGGTGCAAGAAAAGTCATAATAGATGAAGTAACAGAAAAAGAAGAAGATGACTAAACCATGGCACATCGATAATATTAAAACATTACACATTGAGCCAACTTCCAAGTGTAACCTTGCTTGTCCACAATGTCCTAGAAATGTTTTAGGTGAAGGGCTGAACCCAGACTTATTAAGAGAAGATTTGCCATTGCAATGGTTCCAAGATCAATTACCTGATAAGTTTATACAACAACTAGACAAAATTTATTTCTGTGGTGACTTTGGTGATGCATGTATTCACTCTGATCTACTAGAAATTATTTCTTATCTAAAATCAGTAAAACCAAATTTAGTCATTGGCATTAATACTAACGGATCACTGCGAACAACAAAGTGGTGGAGTGAGTGTGCAAGTATATTAACACATCCAAAAGATTATGTGATGTTTGCCATTGATGGATTAGAAGATACTAATCATATCTATAGACGCAACAGTAATTGGAAAAAAATTATGGAGAATGTTGAAGCATACATTTCAAATGGCGGCAATGCACTGTGGGAGTATCTAGTGTTTCAACACAATAAACATCAAGTTGACCAAGCTAAAAAACTAGCTCATGACATGGGATTCAATTGGTTCAATACAAAAGTAACAAGAAGGTTTGAAGACAAAGAGGTTGATTATATACAACCAATAGAAGAAAACCAAAAACACAATTACGAGCAACTACAAATACATTGCCAAATGCTACACAAAGACGAAATATATGTTTCATCTTATGGATGGGTATTACCATGTTGTTATATTGGCGAAGAACTGATTGACTGGGCTAAAAAACATAGACGCAAGGATTTACTACAAGCACTAGGTGGTGATATGGAATGGTACAAGTTGACAAATACAAGTTTAGATAATATTATTAACAGCTTCAACAAGATCAACGACAGTTGGTTGATGCCAAGTTATGCAACAGGAAAATTACCAGTCTGTGCAGAAACTTGTGGACTTGTTGATAACCAATTAGTTGTTGATACAACATGGCGTGAAAGGAAAGAACTAAATGCACTTAATGGTTGATTTAGAAACGTTGGCTACTACACCAGATGCGGCCATACTAACAATAGGTGCTTGTAAATTCGATCCACGTGGTAACAACATTACTGATCAATATTATGAACGAATTGATCTTGATAGTCAAAATAGACGCATAGACGAAAACACTATTGAATGGTGGAGCAAACAGGACAAACAAATACAAGAAGATGCTTTTGGTGAAGGAGGCAGAATTAAACTATCAGAAGCAATGAAAAAATTATATAAATTTGGACTAGGCACTAGAAACATTTGGAGCCACGGGTCAATATTTGATGTAGTGATATTAGAAAATGTTGCGTCAAGCCTACAGCAAGGTGTGACATGGAACTTTTGGGAAATCAGAGATACTAGAACTTTGTTTGATATTGCAAACGTAGAAGTACAAGTAGAAGGTAAGCACAATGCTCTTGCTGATGCTACTGCTCAAGCATATGCTGTACAAAAAGCATATAGAATTTTAAACAATTAATTTGTTAATAAAATCGTAATTTATAGAATTGTTAAAATAAAAAGATGGGTCAGACTGATTTTTCTTTTGATCTAATGTGTCTAACAGTTTTTTGTTAGTACGACTGATTATTTCTCTTTGAATACCTCCATGCAATATTTGTTGAATTACTGCTTCAGGTTCTAAATTTAGTCCTGTGAGCAATATGTCAACATTCTTATAAGGGCATATTATATTCATCCTGTTCACTGGCCATACTTGATTATCATTCAAAATTTGTTGCAAATAATTTTCATTTGTAATTTTCTTTTGTAATTTTTTTTCGTAATTTGCTTTGTAAAAATCATACATGTAACAACCATGATTACTATCAAAAATTTCCATTAGGTCAATCTGTATGTTTCTTGCATTGAAATTCCATTGTACATATTGAGGATTACGCATACAATATTCATCACCATACATGCCTGTCACATAGTTAATCCTTTCTTCATAATGTGGCACTTGTCTGAAACCCCATTGAGTATTTTGCAACATGTGATACACTGGATCAATATCGTGTGGAGTAAGTGAATCATAGTAAATGGTTTCGTATTTGATTCCATGAGCATCCATTACTCCTCTAATTGCTGTCGAATCTAATCCTGCACTGTGTCCAATTACATATTTTTTGTTTTTGTCAAAACAACTTGCTATTGTTTCAATAATCATATCAACATAATCACTCGGACTTATCTCTTGTTGCTTATGCTTAATATTTTTTCCTTTATCAAATATCACATGTATGTTTTCATTGTTGAATGTTACTGTGTGATCATAAGGAACAAGATCCAATCCTGGAAATGGGAAAGTTGCCACAGCATTTTTGCTTGCATAAAATGGAATATCTTTAGTTTGGTATTTTAAAAATGGCTTACTAGGATCGATTTGTATTTGATTATGCTCAATTTTTTTATGATAGGATGTTCCATCAAACAACCAACCTTGATCTAAAATAAGGTTGTCGATGACCCCATACTTTTGATGTAATTTAGTCTTATGTGCCGAATAATAGAATATCATTTAAACTTTTATAACATATATTTTAGTATTTTCAAATTCTTTTTCTTGCATTATAGAACGTTGTGTGCATATAATACATCATACAAAGGAGATATACAGATGTCAACAACAGACCAAATGAAAGAACACTTCGAAGCATTCGTAACTGAAAATGAAAAATTTACAGAAAAAGGTGTTAAAGCATCTGCCACTAGAGCAAGAAAGGCTTTACAAGAATTAAGCAAACTTATCAAAGCCAGAAGAAAAGAAATTCTTGAAGAAAAAGAAGCAATTTCCAAATAGTAAAATAACCATTGCTCGCCTTTCGGCGAGCATGGTTGACGAATTCAAAGAGGAGTAGTATATTAAGTTATGGATATGAGTTTAGTACCAGTAGTAATTGAGCAGACGTCAAAAGGCGAAAGAAGTTATGATATATTTTCTCGTCTTTTAAAAGAAAGAATTATATTTTTAACAGGTGGAATAAATGATAGTGTAGCCGCAGTTGTATCTGCACAGTTATTGTTTCTAGAATCACAAGCACCAGACAAAGATATTTTTATGTACATCAATTCACCAGGTGGATTGGTCACAGCCGGTTTGGCAATGTATGATACCATGCAATTTGTTAAGTGTGATATTTCAACACTTGTGATAGGCCAGGCTTCTTCAGCAGGTTCATTACTTGCAATGGCTGGTACCAAAGGCAAAAGGTATGCACTAAACAATTCAAGAATAATGATACATCAACCATCAGGTGGCTACTCTGGACAAGCAACAGACATTTTAATTCACGCAGAAGAAATTAATAAAATTAAAGCTAAACTTAATAGAATTTATGCTGATCATACAGGCCAAGACATTATCACCATTAATGAAGCAATGGAACGTGATAAATTTATGACAACAGAAGAAGCGTTGAAATTTGGTTTGATAGATAAAGTTATTAAACACAGAGATGACGTCCAAAGTCAATAACATTTTTGTTATTGGCAACGGCACTTCTAGACAGCACATAGATCTTACTACACTAGAAGGTATTACAATTGGCTGTAATGCTTTACACCGAGACTTTTCACCTACTGTGCTGTGTTGTGCAGATGAAAGGATGGTTGTAGAAGCAAAGAAAAATAAATTCCAAGGCCAACTTTACACCAGATCAGATTGGGCTGACAAACACAACGCATATCCTTTTCCACCATTACCTTATAAGGGTGAGAAAAAATTTGACAATCCATGGCATTGGAACACAGGTCCACACGCAATCAATCTAGCTGGTCAATTGAGTAATGGACAATGCACTGTAACGTTGATTGGATTTGATCTTGTGCAAAACAAAAACTATACAAACATGTATTCCAATACACCAAACTACAATGATCAGCCAGTTGACCCAACACACTGGCACTATCAAATCAGAAAACTTATTGAGCTGTATTCTGATACACATTTTGTTTGGCACACACTACAAGGATTTGTTTGCCCAAAAAATTGGAGCGACTATGCAAACTTCGAAGTTACATATTTCTCATAGATAGGATTTATAAATATTTTTATGCGCCAACGATCAGAAGAAGACGCGGTTACAGTGTATTATGATGACCATTTGAAAGGTCATGCATTCTTTTACCAACATCCAAAGACCCATAAATGCACAGTATCAGCAGGTGTGTATGATAGAATTGATGATGCTGAAACTTCTGCTTATCTATGCTTATTTGCACCAGCTGGCGAAATCAATGGCGTAACTTGGCAAAAAGATATGCACTGCGAAACAGTCAGCATACACTAATTGTAACAAAACTTTAACACAACAAAAATTAAATAATCTAGTAACATTGTTACTGCCAGGCACACAAGTCGAGCCTGGTCTACTATGTGAGCGACGGGGTAAAGCCGTCAAACAGAGGAGATAAAAAATGGACGCATTAACACTATGGATGGCCCTTGGATTCTTATTAGCGGCTTATTCAGTTATCGCAAACGATTCAGTACAAACTCTCGGTACTTGGATTGCATCAAACAACGAACGATTTAATTGGAAGATACTTTGGGGCGCCGCTTCAGCTGTGTTGCTATGGGCTTTATGGTACGGTTGGATCGTGTACGAGGGAGACATATCTTATGGCCGGTTAAACAAGATACCATTCCAAGAGATACAATGGTACCACGCAATGGCACCAGGAGTATTATTACTATTGACTAGAGTAGGTGTTCCAGTATCAACTTCTTTTCTTGTGCTGTCTGCATTTGCTTCTACATTTGTGTTAGAAAAAATGCTGATGAAATCAGTGATGGGATATGCTGTGGCAGGTGTTGCCGCCTATGTCATATGGTTTGGAGTATCAAGGCTGTTGGATGAAACCAAACCAGTCAAAGATTCTCACAAACGAACTTGGCGTGTGGCACAATGGACTACCACAGGATTTTTATGGTGGACTTGGCTGAGTCATGACATGGCAAACATTGCTGTGTTCCTACCAAGACAACTACCAATTGAATTCATGTTTATAGTCAGCATTATCTTTATACTTGGGTTGGGTTACATGTTTAGAGAACGTGGAGGTAAAATTCAAAAGATAGTGCTAGAGAAACACAACACTAGGTACGTGAGATCAGCAACCATCATTGACGGTGTGTATTGGTTAATTCTTTGGTTCTTCAAAGAGTATAACGATATACCTATGTCAACAACTTGGGTGTTTGTTGGACTACTCACAGGACGTGAACTTGCTATTGCATCTTTCACAGATAAACGCAAATTCAAAGGAGTGTTTCCGTTGGTGGCAAAAGATTTTTTGAAAATGATGGTAGGATTATCTGCGTCAATAGGTATTGTGTTATTGATACATGTGATACTCGTACCAAACGGATATTAAAATAATGTGTAAAGGCGAATCGCCTTTACATTCTTTACAAATTTACATAATTGCATTTACAAAAATTTACACAAATTACACTCGACAGACACCGTACGACGTGTTTTTTTACAAAATTTACATTAAATAAATTTGTTAGGAAAATTACAAATGAATGATTTAATTTTTACAAATGCAGGAGACTTTTTAAAAGGCCAGCAGAAAAACTCTACAGTTAAATTAAAAAAACCAAATACTTCAGAAGCAACTACTAGAATACTTTCTGGGTTTTCAAAAACTAATTTAGAAAGTGTCAACATAAACAACACCCAAGCATACTACAGTGAACGATATGGTTGGACTCTAAGAAGAAAAATTCCAAGCAATTAAATTGTTACAAATTATTACACGAGTTATACACTAATACATTATCACTACTACTATAACCATTAGTTGAGCCACACTACATATTTTTGTGCTTTATGTAATGAACCTATTGCATTTGGTACTCGTCTATTGTATAATAGACATTGTTTATAAACAACAAAGGGGAAATAATAATATGAAGAAATTACTTCTATTAGGCGTAATGACTCTTGGATTAACATTCGGCGTAAATGCATCTCCATTGTCTGTGTCAGGTAATATCAATTACATGATCAGCAATTCAGATGACGCTACTGGCAATCCAATCATGAAAGCCGAAAACAACGGATCTTCAATCGCTTTAGATTGGGCAGACGTACTAGCTGAAGGTTCAACTGGTGTGTCAGGATTCGCAAAACTACAGGTTGGCATTGACGCTGATGATTCTGGGTCAGATACTTTTGATTCACAACTTGCTTATGCAGGTATTGACATGGGTACACTTGGCGAAGTATCAGGCGGTAGACAATCTCATCCACACAGTGGTGTGTCAAAAACAGGAATCTTTAATGCATATGGTGGAAATACAGTTTTCAAATATGCTTCAAGATCATCTAACTCTGTGAAATATTCTAACTCAGTTGGACCAATTTCTACAGACGTTATGGCTGTGATTGACGGTGCTACTGGCACAGATGGTCTAGATGTAGTAGACGGCTCAGCATCAATGGATTTAGGTCCAGTTGCTGTGGCGGCTGGCTATGCAGACGATCAAGTGAACAGCGTGAAATATACAATCGTTAGTGGTTCTACTACTATCGGTGGTTTAGAAGTCGCTGGCACATATTCAATGAAAGATGCGGCAACTGATTTAGAAGGTATGGAAGCCACAGGCTCCTATACTGTAGACGGTGTAACTCTAGCTATTGGTTGGGGTGACAAAGAAGGTACTGCAACATACATGACATATGGAGCAAGTGCTGATCTAAGTGATTCATTGTTAGCTTATGCTGAATATCAGCAAACTGACAATGATGGTACTGCTGTCGACACAAACCAAATGGCATTTGGATTAAAATACTCATTTTAATCGTGCAAATTACTCCCGGGGATAATACCCCGGGTGTTAATCTATATTAAAAATATTAGCTAATTTTTCATCGTACAGTCTTAAACTTTTTCTTAAGGTAGATAATTTTTCCACATACTGTTTTAGTCTGATAGGGGCAGTTGAATTTTTTCTAACACCAATCATATCATAGTAATTTGCAAATCCATACTTTTCCATTTGGTTTCTATCACACAATAGGTCTGGATCACCAGGCCATGATTCTAATGACATGAATTCAGGATTGTCTACCAAATTAAATTTTAACGGTATGCCAATACTGTCACACCAATCTTTCATCTTAGTCAAGTCACCAACGTTTAATATGCTAATGGTACAATGCACTTCTAACCATGCACCAAACTTTTTAAATTTAGCTACGTTTTGCTCTATTTGATTCCAGTCACACCCCCAACGTAACCATTCAGCTTTTTTACCTACTGTGTCAATACTCATAAACATCGATATGTGTTTCCAATTTTTGTAAATTTTATAGTCGGCTAAAAGTTTTTGTATACGGGTGTTATACTGTGTTGCGTTCGTTTGAAACTCTAACTTTGTTTTTTTGGACAATCCCGTTGCTGATAATTTTTCTAAGAATGCAATAACATCTTTGTTATATAATGGTTCACCTCCCATTATGAATATGTTTACTGAGTCATGATGCTCATAACTTTTTAAAATGCTTTTTTCTAACATAGGCCATTGTTTTTTGAATGTTTGCTGTGGACTTACAAATCCTATTGGCAACATCTGTAATTTTCGTTTATGATTTTCTATCACTGTGCTAGAATATTCTTCACAAATAAAGCAACCTAAATTGCAAACACTGCCAAATGTAACTTTCCACCTAGATGGATATTGCACTGCTGATGATGTTAAATTTGTTTGAAGATTGGTGCTGGTCCTCATACTAGTCCCTGTGCTAATTTCTGATGCGGTACATTTATAACATTCTTTTGGCAGAGTATCGCCCATCAGTTTTTTTCTAAAGTTTTGCATTTCAGAACTGTCCCACCAGTCATCTACAGACTGACCTATTTTTGATCTAATGTTAGGATGGGTGCCACAGCACTCAATCAGTTGCCCTGTATTCCTAGTGGTAGCTTCTGTCCACGGCACAGCACATAATGGTAATTTTTTGTCAGAATCGGCCATATTTGGTACTTATTATACACGATTTTTGCACGGAAAACAATGGGGTTGACGAATACCAAAACTAGTATATTATAGTAGTATGAGTTATAACATTATACAAGAATTAGAATCAAACAATTCGCGATTATTCAAAGAAGACGTAATAATGCGTGAAGTAACAAATGACAACACTAACTTTTTTACAGGTTGCAGAATGGCACTGGACCCATTAATGACCTATGGTGTTAAACAAGTACCACAAAGAGCTGGTCCAGATGGTCCAGGATTAACTTTTGGTGAATTTGTTGATTTGGCGACAGACCTTAGGGACAGAACACTTACTGGACATGCGGCGAGAGATGCCATAATTGAAGCTATGGATCAATCAAATGATTTAGACTGGAATGGTTGGTACAGAAGAATATTGATCAAAGATCTTAAATGTGGTGTAAGTGAAAAAACTATTAATAGTGTAGTTAAAAAAACAAACCAAAAAGATTATCTTATACCTGTTTTTAAATGTATGTTGGCACATGATTCTGCAAACCATGAAAAGAAAATGGTAGGTAAAAAGTTTTTGGATAACAAACTAGATGGTGTTAGAGTTATAACAATTATTAAAAATGGCGTGGTTACAATGTATTCACGTAATGGTAAACAATTTATAAACTTTGGACATATTGAAAAAGAGTTAGAAAACTTATTAGGTCCACATGGCCTAGATCTGGTTAGCGAAACTGGAATTGTATTAGACGGTGAAATGGTATCAAGTTCATTTCAAGCATTAATGAAACAAGTGCATAGAAAAGATAATGTTGAGGCTACAGACGCCAAGTATGCATTGTTTGATGTTTTGCCATTGGATGAATTTCAAGCAGGTGTATCAAAGTTAGGTTGCCGAGAAAGGCACAAACAACTGTTAGAAACTATTCCTGAAAGTTCAGACAATATATTTGTAGTAGAAAAAGTAGAAGTAGATTTAGACACCCAAGAAGGACAAACTATGTTCAGAGGCTATAACAAGTTGGCTGTTGAAAGTGGCTTCGAAGGTATAATGATCAAAGATGTTGATGCACTATATGAATGTAAACGCAGTCATTACATGCTTAAAGCAAAACCATTTATTGAAGTATCATTATCAGTTGTTGATACGGAAGAAGGCACAGGCAGAAACGTAGGCAAACTTGGTGCTCTTATTTGTGAAGGCAAAGATGACGGCAAATTTATTAGAGTAAATGTTGGTAGTGGATTATCAGATGAACAACGAGAGACATTTTGGACAAATAAAAGTTCACTGATCAATCAAATAGCTGAAGTTAGAGCAGATGCTATTACTAAGAACCAAGACAGTGATGATTATAGTCTAAGATTTCCAAGATTTAAAACATTTAGAGGATTTGAAGTAGGAGAAAAGATTTGAAAGAAATAAAACTAGATCGACCAAAAGTTAAACATTCAGTTGCAAGTAAAGATAACGATAGAGTTTGGTTCTACGAAGAATTAGAAGGTGAAATTTTAGATTTTGCTTTTTATATGAAAAAACATTACAACATCAAATACAACGACACAGCCAGAGCACATTTGAAACGCATAGGCAAATCAATAAACAACATGAAAGTTGTGTCTAGTTTAGGCTTCGGCAATCTTGAGGACCTACACAACTATGACATGCCTAAAACAAAAACAAAGCCATTAGATATGATGACCAAGCCTGCATCAGACAAAGAATACAAAGTAACAAAACAAAAAAATACATACACTAAACGTACTGATGAATATTTGAAGAAGTTGGCCAAAGACACATACTTCGGCAAAGTCTTTACTAGCCTTCAAGTAAATGAGCAAGATTACTCACTTTTATCACAAATCTTTTTACCAATGGCATTGATGAATCCATCACAGGCAAAAGGTGCTTATAAAAATAAACCTACAATGTATTATGGCGAAATATCTGAACGTACCACATTGCCAACAGGGCCAAATGGATATCCTATGTTTACAGCTTGTAGTTTCCTTAATCAACAAGATACAGAAAAATTTAAAAAATATCTTAACAAAATAGAAAAGGCAGTGGATGAGATCTAAAAAATTAACAAGGAAAGAGTTCTTCAGCAAAGACGAAGACTATTATGTGTTGGATATCGATGGGCTAACTGATTCTACAATAGACATCATAGACAGTGTGCTGAAAACTCAAGCACAAGGGTGGTACTATGCAATACCTGGATTTTACTGTTTTCAAAAATCAAGTGACAAAAACCTAGTAAAAGGTTCAATCAGTTGGGATCATTTGACAAATCATACAGAGGAGTTATAATATTTTTATGACTATGCATTTACAACGTGGTATGACCACAATCAATCATGGCAAGACCAACTATAAACTTACAGCCAAACAACGCAAGGCTCGTGATAAGGCACTAGCAGAACAACGCAAACTATTGAAGAAGGTTGGTGTTGATCCTGATCGCAACATTGATCCATCTAAATTTAGAGTTTCGTTTGGTAGTGAAGTTGTAAGTTCCAGCAAAAACTCTCAATCGGTATCCAGCAGAGTCTCACAGCCCGAACCAACACAGTGGAAAGAGTCAGGATTGAAAAGACACAAACCACAGACATACAGTGGTAAACAAAAACTGATTGGTATTGCAATGATGCACAAGAGTAATCTAGTTCCTGTGTTCAGTACAAAAGATGCAAAAGAAATATCCAAAATGAGGAGAGGTTGATGAAACACATAATAATTTTACTTGCAATAGTAATATTTTCATATTCTATCAAAGCAGATATTGTAATTGAAAAAGTACACACCCAGCCGCAGGATAATTGGATAGACCCAAACACTACACAAGACATAGGTGAATACTTTCGAAATAAAAATGGTTACCTATGTGAAAACATAATTTACCAAGTAGAAGTTAATTCATTAACAAAACCTGCTAGGAAATGTAGAATGCCAGATGGTGCTTGGCAAACATTCCTAATAGGATAAATATCTCTAGTAACGCCACATCCTGTGACGTGGAGATAATACCGACAGCCAAGTAGCTTTTGCGAAAGGCGACAGTAGTTGAAAAAACTGCCGGCTCCTATGATGTAAATCTAACTATAGTTGACAAACATAGCTTATTGCTTTACTATGATTAATAGGAGATATACATGATAGCACGATTCTTAAGACTTTATAACGAAGCACTTTCAGACTTTAGAAAAGGATTACAAGATCCTAAAACCAGCAAAGAGTATTCATATTTGTTTATGAGATTTTTTAGATAGGAGCCAGTATGGTAGCACAAACAAAATTTAAACAGGGTATGTCAAATTATAATCCAATACCTGAAGATCCCAAATACTATATTGAAAACAGTGTGATGGCAAAACAACCAGAAGTGACTCTGTGGGATTTCATCAGTGAACGACCTGACAAAGAATACTTGCAATGGGCTAAAGATATTGGATCTGATCTAACAACAGAATATGAAGCAAAACCATTTGCTAGACTCGATATCAATGAACAAGATTTTCTAGACTTTATGATGGAGAATCAAGATACCTGTCAAAAAAAATATTACGAACGCAGACCATATCATAACGGACACAGCGAACTTACTGAAAACATGCCTATGAAGTGTGGCTATAATGCAAGAAACACAATAGAATACAACTGGGGACTTTATGGCGACAGCAACACCAAGGTCAAAGATTTGCTAGGCAATAGGCAGGTATGGGAAGATGTGATCGGAATTGACTATGACACTGCTTTGATCCGACTACTGGCATATTTGCCTGGACAAATACTACCATGGCATCACGACAATTTAGGCAACTGGTGCAGAAACAACAAAGACTTGAATCCAGACATAGATGAACAAATGTGTGACTTAGGTCCTATCAAAAGATATCTTGTAATGATCACAGATTGGCATTGGGGACACATAATTCAATTTCAAAACAGTTATTTTCCAAGGCACAAAAGCGGAGACATATTTGATTTGCCAATACCACAGCCACACTGTTCAGCAAACATTGGTATCAAATTAAAATTAACTTGTAGCATCAGTGGAGCAAAAATTAAATGAAGTTAGATCATCCTATATCTAAAACAAGATTAGATCCAAAGGATGCTGTGCCACAAGAGATACTAGAACAATATCCATGGCATTGGGATCCAATGAAACAAAATCATAATGATGATACTTGTTACATGCACAACGTCGAGTTTGATTGGCAAGCTCTAGGTGATTGGGCAATAGAAAAATGTAATGAACATTTAACACCACAAAAATATTGGTGGTATGATTATGAACATGAAGCTGTAATGCATGGGCAAGACAATGTTAATAACATGCCAATTTACGAACAAGCAAAAATGGCACTCAAAAACAATACCCATACAAAATACAACAGTCAGTATTTCAAAATCGCAAATGAAGAATTTGGAGATTGGTACGAACCATTGGCCGAAATGTTTCCAAATCTTAAAAGAGATAAATTAGGAATCAGCTTGTTTGTGCAACCACCAGGACACACCATATGGAGCCACGTAGACACATACAGTAGTTTCATTAGACGTACTAAAGGCAAAGCTGACTACACAGTGTTGAGAAGATACATGACCTTTGTAAAAGATTGGGATTGGGGACATTTCTTTCATTACGGAAATCATTGTTTCAATCAATGGAAAGCTGGTGACTGCTGGGATCTAAAACCTGGCATCTACCATGGCAGTGCCAATGCAGGGGTAAATCCTAAAATCACAATACACTGGAGTGGAGAAATAGATGAATAAAAAAGAATTTACACAAAATGAGTTCACACAATTCATAGACAGTAGAGGACACGATCTCAACTCTCATTTAGATTTAGAAATGCATTGTAATTTAAAAATTAAACCAGACGATTTTTATGATTTTATAGAAGCAGAATGGATGAGCAGTGCTGTGTTGCCATATGAGCCACGACCAAGTTTGTCAAAAGATGCTAACGAACAAATGAGATTAGCAAATCTTTTTGGATATCATACTGGAAACACTATTAAAAGAGACTGGGGTAAATTAGAAGCACACAATGAACATTTTAAAAAAATTATTGGTGATGAAAATTTTTCATTGTTAGGACTTGATCCTAGCACCTGCTTAGTCCGACTGCTATGCTATATGCCAGGTAATATTTTTCCAGTGCATTGGGATGGCTTTGAAGGATGGGCTGAAAAATTTGACAGTTGGCATTTGACACCAACTAGAATGTCAGTGTTTGTTAGTCCATGGAGTTGGGGTCATTATCTGCAAGTGCATGATAACATGATTTCAAATTGGGCTCCTGGTGACACATACATTGTACCAGACAAAGTATTGCATTGTAGCGGTAATGGTGGTATATTGCCAAAAGTAACATTAACAATTACAGGATTACCAATAAAAGAATGATTGCAGTAATAGGAGCAACTGGATTTTTAGGTTCTAAAGTTATGGAATACTTTGATAATGCTATTGAGTGCCCTATAAGATTCAATGACAAAAAAGGATACGAAGAATGGTTCGACTCGCACGATGTTGATACTGTAATACATCTTGCAAGATGCTGTAAAAAACCACAAGTAAATCCTAGAAGAACACCACAAACATTTTTAGATGAAATAGAAGGAATACAAAATATTCTCAGCACTAAAGCAAAAGACTGTAAATTCATCTATGCAAGTACAAAAATAATGACAGGCAAATTGATAGACAACAAACCAATCACAAGATTAGATATATGTGAAATTTTTAAGAAATGGCTCGATCAAGGCACAACTAACAGTATCCAATATGTTCCTAATTGCAATGAAGAACATAAATTTGATATTCAGGCATACACACAGCACCACAAAATATATTCACTTACAAAGATTGCTGTAGAAGGATTTGTGCAAGTAATGTGTAAAAACTTCGTTATAGCACGTATAGGGGATATTGCAAAATAAGTAAAATTAGTTATAACTTACACTATTAATAGGAGAATAAACAATGACAGAAGTAGTCCAAGAGATAAAAGGACACAAAGATGTTGGATACAAGCCATCCACAGGAATCTTCGCAAGCAATACAATGTTTGCAGGCGATTTCGAAGATGAACTTGCTAATGTAACATTTTACGATGTGCCTCAATCTCACAAAGAAATGGAAAAAGTTGACGCAGACAAGGGTCAACAAGTTGGATATAAAAACTGTTCATTCCGAAGCCATGATGGCAAAGCATCTACGTATGATGCTCCAGGAGCCTTCTGGGATGAAGAAGATCCAAAACACTATAAATGGACAGAGGCATATGATGCCTGCCCACAACTAGCATCAATGCTAGATTGGTTTGAATGTCCAATAGCTAGAGTAAGAGTGTTTCAACAACAACCAGGCCACGTAATGGCAACTCACTCAGACTTTGACAACCAAAAAGGAACAGAGCTAGGCGAAACTTTAAGAATTTTCGTACAGCTAAATGAAAACAAAGGTGACTTCCACTATCGTTTCCAAACTGCTGACTCTGATGTTTCTATACAATTACAAAAAGGTCAATTTTTAATTTTCAATCCAGATAAAACTGCACATGGTACAGCAAATACTGGTAGCGAAGTAAGAAACGCTTTTATGTTAGTTGTTAAGAAAAATGAATGGCTAGAAAATTTAATGAAAGATGATAGCCCACTTCCTACAGTTATTGACTGTAAAGAACTTGCAAAAGAGAGAAAAGTAGCTTAATATACTTTAATGCCTCGCACTGAACCATTTTTCAATACTTGGTATCAGTGCGGGGAACAAAAATTCTATAACATATACCAAGCATTTGACTATCAGAAAGAAACGGGGCATTTTCCCTATCTAATGTTAGATACAGAATTCCTTAGAAACCTTCAAGGAATAAAACGCCCAAAAAACCTAAATGGCAAATACATCAAAAATTTAATTGTTAAAACATTAAAATATTACAGAGACCGTTACAAATATGTAAGATTATTTTGGGGTGGTGGTATAGACAGCACAACTATACTCAAATATTGTATAGAACATGACATATACATCGATGAAGTTTATTGTGCAATGGCGTCTATGATTCCTAGCCCTAGAGCGAACATAGAATATCTTCCAGGATTAAAATATGCAGAAAAGTTTATTGGCACTCATGTAGGTAAAGTCACACATAGGTATCCAACCATAGAGGAACTGCCATGGCTTGATAGTCCAACTTGGTACAAAGATCAAAAACTTGCGCCTGGCATGAATGCTTATACTTCTAGTAGACGCTATTCTATGTACACATGGTCAAGAGATACAGAATGGCCTATTGTAGACACTGTGTGTCTAACTGGCATCGAAAAACCTTACGTAATTAAAACAGTAAATGACAAATATTTTTATACCATGGTGGACAGTTCAATCGGTGACATGATGGGTGTGGACAATGTGTTACCTGTGTGGATGGATAAAAACAATCCTGAGCTAACAGCGTGTATGACTTTTGCTTTTATGGATATTGCTAGGCCTCAAACAGATGCTAGGCTTCCAGATAATTCTGTGCTATTGTCACATGACATGCAACCCAACAAGAATGAACTTACTGAAAAATTAGGAATGCAAAACACAGGGCGTAGATGGTTAGATCTTTCTATGAACAGCAAAGACCATTTTCATGATCACAACAAACAAAAAGGATTTTGGCAGTCATTAGTTGATATTGGCAGAACGGATCTGATTAAAAAATTTTATGTTAGCCAATACACAATTGGCGAGAACTACCGCAATCTTAAACACGCTGTAAAAGAATTCCCACACAAGCTAGGCGCAAACTCTATAGTAAGATGGGGAGAAAAAGTACAAGTGTTACCAAATCAGTTTGGCAACATAGTGTCTGATCAACTACCAAAGGACTAAAAAGCCAAGTATTCTGCGGAAATTATGCCACTTGACAATACACCATTGTATTATATAATAAAACTATGAAAACATTAATATCAATACTCTTATTGTTAGTGCTTGGGGCTTGTTCATCAATTAATCCATTGAACAAGAACATTAACAAAGGAGTTAAAGTAGATGATGTGACTCTGCGTGGTGGCGGAGAAGTACCTGAATGGTTCTTTGATTATCCAAAGGATGACGGATGGGTATATGGAGTAGCCACTGGTCAAAGTGAAGACATGCAGTTCGCACTAGATAAAGGCATCCATGACGCCAAGGTCATGATAGCAGATAAATTACAGAACTATATCAACGGGGACTTGAAAAGGTTTATAGAAGATAGCGGATCTGTAACAAACGGAAACACCGTCCAATCAACAACTAAAATTACTCAATCAGTAATTGATGAACTTGATATAGGCGGATATGTTATTGTAAACAAGGTGGTACTCAACGAAGGACCCCATTACAGATCTTTCGTTCTAATAAAATTCGATCGTTCTGAATGGTTTCCACCACAACGTGTTGTGCAAATCAACAAGGATGTAATCGATGAAAAAATTGCTCGAAGTGAAATCATTGAGTAATTTAACCACCACAATATGTGTGTGCCTAATCTCATTGTCAGTGTATGCTGGCTCAGGAACAGGCACACATGATTTTGGTCTGGATATTACCCAAAACGAATCTTGTGAATTAGCTAAACTAAAAGCCACAAAAAATCTAATAGAAAATGAACTTGGTGTTGTAATACAAGTCAATGACATCAAAACTTGTGTAAATGATAATTGTCATTTGAATTCATTCAAATGGATCATGTATCCTGCAATCTTGAAAAGTGCAAAATTCGAAACACAGATCATTGAAGCTGATAACAGAAGATATTGTAAAGCAACTGTAGAAGGAGAAGTCCTATCATTAGATGATCATTATAATGAAGATCATGATTTTTCTGTTATACTAAACAAAAAAGGAAACTACTATGTCAATGATTATGTAAAAATGAACATACATGGATTGAGTGATTTGTATTATCATGTGTATGATGTAAACAAAGATATCGAAAGATTGTATCCAAATTCAATGCATGATTCTATTAAAACTGATCATCTAATCATACCAAATTCCAACTACAATTTGAGAGTGGCGAAAAATGAAAATCCAAACTCTCTTTTAGTAGTAATAAGTTCTCCAAAGCCATTTCATATGCTACCATCCTACAATATGAAAGACTTTGTAGAATTACTTTTATCAATGAAACTTGAAGGTTTCCGTTTACGAGTATACAATTATACTGTACAATAAACTATGAAAGAATTTAACTTAACAGTTAAAGTCGGAGATAGTATAGAAGTTGGACGATTTCGCAATGTAAGTGCTAAAATAAAAGCAATAGAACTTGACGAATTTGGACAGCCTGTTATTATTACAAACAAAGGGGCAAAAAAACTGTTAAGTTGCAGATTAACTAAATTAATTAAAACAAGTAAACAAATTTTACTTGAAGTAAAAAAGAAGAAAAAAGGAGCAAAAAAATAATGTCAAAATACTATTCGACTAAGACTTATGGACATAACATAGGTTTGTCAGCAGTGTTTAGGCAGCCTAATGCAGATCATTCACATTGTCATCTACTGCATGGATACAGTTTACAATTTAGATTTACATTTGGTTGTGACAAACTAGACAACAAAAACTGGGCAGTTGACTTTGGAGGACTTAAACCTTTGAAGGCATGGCTTGAAGATTCTTTTGATCATAAAACTTGTATTGATAGAAATGATCCTAAGAAAGAGAAACTGTTAGAACTAGAAACACATGGACTTGCTGAGATCAGACAGTTTGATGGTGTTGGTGCAGAAAAATTTGCAGAACACGCCTTTGTCTTTGCAGATAAACTAATACGTGAAATGTCAGACAACCGATGCTATGTAGTAGAAGTTGAATGTGCAGAGCATGGAGCAAACAGTGCCATATATAGGAAAGCCTAATGAATGATAATAACATACAGAAATCCTAAAGATGTATCAGATACTATTGATGTACATTTTGACATACCAAAAAATGATTTTACTCAACGTTGGACTGAAGAATTAAAATTTTTATTGCGAAAAAATTACCATTTAGAAAAAAATTATTGCTTTATGGGGTTTGTAGATTCACCTAGAGATATAGACTTTTTATGTAATGAAATAAACAAAGCAATCCACCAAATAAACGTGTTTAATGACACCAACAAATGGCAAGAAGCTGGGCTCAAGCCATATGCCATCAAAGATTTGTTTTACAAAGATTCTGTTATGTATTCTGAAGATTTACCAATTGGTGATGCTTTGGTTCCTCAAGACGTTGAAAAAACTTTAGGGTGCAGAACTAAGCATGATGCTATGAATAGATTGCACAGATATTTTGAGGACTTGCAAGGTGAAGCATGGGGTCTCAGCAACTATTATAAAATTGCCGACTATGAAACCAAGTATGCAATTAGACAGTTAAATGATTTATGTCATGAATTAGAATCTTATCTAGTGAGCTATCGCAAGTCAAAGTATGCACCTGAATGGTGTCAGCCTAGTCAAATCACCACGTGGTTACAAGCTCCTCGAAAACATCTACAAGACAAAGATTACGATTTGTTTTTAGAAAACAAGTTTGATAGAGTGTGTGGAGGTGTATACCTGCATTGGGCTCAGGTTGGCAAAACCCATATTGAAGTTTTTAGAGATGAAGATGGAAAAGACGTTGATGAAGTAATATGTTCTACCATAAATGCCCTAAAATATTACACTGGCGAATTTGACATTGGTTGGGCAGAAAATGTAACTGAACAAAATGCAGAATGGCATCGCAACGAACAAAAAGAATTTTACACTTGGTTAGACAACAACGGCTTTGACTCAACAGATAAAAAATTAGCACTGGGCTTTATAAAGATAGGACAATGCGATTTGATGAAATCTTTTGGCACAGAAAACAGGCAAAAAATTTGGCAGATACTGTCAACGCATTTAGACATATATAAAATAGAAATAGACGGAGTGAGCAACACATTTGATTATGTTTGGTCACAGCCTGATTTCAAGGATTTACAAATTAATGTAATGAAACCAGGTTATGACCATAGTTCAAAACAACCAATACATGAATATTAATAAAACAAAGTTAGAACAACTGTGGTTAATGAAACCATGGAACAAAATTGATGACATGTTCAAGCATATTCCAAAATGCTCTGTGGAAAAATGTGCAACACTATCTTTAGATCAACAACAATGGATTGAATTCACCATAGACAATTTTGAACACGGACTAAAAACTACTGATGCAGATCCTGGCGATGTTGAACTAGGAAAAGCATTACAAATATGTGGGCGAGATACAGGTAATACGTTTTCTTTGATGTACGGCTTATATGGCAACACTAATGAACAATTAGTGTCTTTGATTGGGGAAGACAACTTATCACTATTAGGACTTGATCCTGAGTTTTGCCTAGTAAGTTTAATTGTTAAATTTGCAGGGCATGGTGTTCCATGGCACAACGACAATGGAAAATCATACAAAAATACTTTTCCACAACTAAACTTAGATGACAATCTAAGCTGTGACAAAGGCACTATGATCAGATATTGGTTCCCAATATTTGACTGGTCAAATGGACATGTGTTTCAAATATCTGACTCAGTGCTATCACATTGGCAATCTGGAGACACATATATAATACCACCAAATCAACCACATGCTAGTTCAAACTTTGGCTACATGCCACAGTATTCTGTTTCACTAAGTGGTATCAAATAGCCAAAATAATATAGTAAAAATAAGTAAACTTGGATGATTAAAAAACATAAGGTCTGTTTTTAATGACCTGGGCCAAGTTCAAAGAAGCTAATCGCCTTCTTTGGATGGACAAAGGACATCTTATACCAGAACACTGGGACGATCAAACAATAGAATCAATGGCAGACCGATGCTTTCTTCGTTTATGGGGCAACCATGAAACTGTATACAGAGAAGTAGGTTTTGAAGAAGCCTTTGCTAAAAAATTTAAGAAGCATTTGAAGTCTTAGCATAGAAATCAATTGAAGCAAGATTCTTTGCTTTTGATTCACACATCATATCAAAGTCTTTTGTAAATGTCCATGCCCAGTTGTTTACAGCATTGTTCCAATAAAAGTCTGAGTGTGCTCTAAGTTTTTGTTTCTTGTAGCCTTGTTCTAACAATGTGTCCATATCAGGACGTGTATTAGGATCATGCCCAACTAACACATCTTCACGTGATACTGAATAATGCATTGTAGGACGTACACCACGCCATGAATCAATAATTCTTCTAACCCTATCATCTTTTGCTGTAATATATTCTCCTGTTTTGACCCAATGATGATGTATATCTAACACCAACGCACAGGTTTTTTCTAGTTCTAACGAAGCATCTAGCCCCCAGCTGTTTTCATCATTTTCTATTGTGATTGTGTTTCTTGCTTCTGGTGTTAGTTTTGGCATAACATCTATAATACCCTGTGGACCTTGTCTGCCTGATATATGTACATTGATTTTAAAATCCTGAAACTTACGTCCATAGCCCATCCATCTAGCCATGTTAACATGATATTCAAATTCTTCTATTGATCTTTCAACAATGTCTGGATTATCTGATGCCAACACAGTAAATTGTCCAGGGTGCATACTCAGTCGTACATCATGTTCTCTAGCTAAATCTCCTACTTGCATAAAATGTTTTTCACAATGCTTTATTACATCTGATGCCTTCCAAAAATACTTCCATGTTGCTTCAGTGGCCACTGGCAACACAGGTGATGATATGCGTACCATACGTAATGGCTCTGGCAACGTAGCAACATAACTGACCAAATTGTAAAGTGATTGAATGTTGTGCGACATCAGTTCCCACAATCTTTCTTCAGCATCTTCAGGATGTTGTTCATTCAACCATCTTACTGTAGTACTTCTACAATTAAGTGGCTGTTCAGTTTCTTTCAGTATCTTAGGTTTAAGATCTCGATCAGGATGAACATACTTACAAGCAAATCCTATCTTCATTTTTTATCTGCTTTGTAAACATAATTCATAAAAGACATGTCCTTGTATTCAGCATCTACTTGTTCTTCAAATGTGCGACCTACTAACAACTGCTTATTTGGAACACTTTTACCTCTAATTCTTTGTTTCAGTTCAGTAGTTGAAAATGCATGATCTCTTGTATTATACACTACTTCAATTGGTAAGTCATCTCCTGTAAAAGATTTTCCCTTGTAATCGGCTCCTATAATTCTTACATCTGGTTTTATAAGTGTTAGCAATTCTATTAATTCTTTTTCTGTCTGATATATTTTTACATCATCAACCCAACGTATAGACTTTATTTGTATTTCACGTTCTGGCAACGATTGTGTGGGCTTCTCTTTAGTATCTGGTCTGTCAATAGATGG
>Ga0209645_1000357_pt1 | contig 24341 bp, 30 predicted proteins | sample ETNvirenome_6_30_FD_184070 | JGI IMG/M metagenome (GOLD analysis project Ga0209645, IMG submission 184070) | Marine viral communities from the Pacific Ocean - ETNP_6_30 (SPAdes) (version 2) | ecosystem: Environmental > Aquatic > Marine > Oceanic | place: Pacific Ocean | collected 2013-06-19
TACGACATAGCTACCACTCATGAGTACAAGGGCAACAGGAAAGGTGCAGAGAAACCTAGGCATCTCCAAGGTGTTCGTCAACACATGATAGAGGGTTGGGATGCTATCGTGTCAGAGGGTGAGGAGGCTGACGATCTGATAGGAATCTGGTCTACTAAATTCGGACCTGACTGTATCGTTATCTCAGTTGACAAGGACATGATGCAGCTACCCTGTAGACACTTCAACCCTAATCGTAGGTCTTTCTCTAAGGTGTCAGAGGTAGAGGGTAACAGGTTCTTCTACTCCCAGATACTCACGGGTGACAAGGCTGACAACATCATAGGTCTGTATGGCATAGGCCCAAAGAAAGCTGAGAAGATACTTGAGGACTGCGAAGAGGAGGCTGATATGTATGAGGCTTGTCTGCGTAGTTACGGAGGAGAAGAAGACAGAGTAATAGAAAACGGTAAGCTTCTCTGGTTGCGTAGGTTTGAGGGTCAGATATGGGAACCACCCAAATGCGATTCAGATCAGGACTAGAGGAACGTACAGCCAAGTACCTAAAGAAGCTCAAGGTAAAGTTCACATACGAGAAACTAAAAATCAGATGGCAAGACCTGAGATACAGAACTTACACACCTGACTTTGTACTGGCTAACGGAATCATAATAGAAACTAAAGGAAGGTTCATCGCATCTGACAGGCAGAAACACTTGATGATAAAAGAACAACACCCTGACCTAGACATAAGATTTGTTTTCTCTAACCCTAACTCTAAGCTTTACAAAGGATCAAAGACAACGTATGCTGGTTGGTGTGATAAACATGGTTTCAAATGGGCTAAAGAAAAAATACCTCTTGAGTGGATAAAAGAAAGGAAAGGTACTTGACAATGCTAGACGAAGAGAGTAAAATACTTGCTCTTGCTGAGAACTATGATCTACAGTTTCTTCTAGAAGAGAACGACATAAGGAGTACCTTTGTCATCAAGTACCTAGTAGAAGAAGGATTGATAGACTTAGAAGATTACTTTAATCTAGACGCAGAAATAGAAGAGTGGAGAAGACTAGAAGAATGATAAACGAGACTGACATAGAAGCCTTTGAATACTACAACAGCCATGAGATGACACTCAACGAATACCAAAGAAAGGCTAGGACTACAGCTATCTATGCAGCTAACTGTGCTATCCTGTACCCTGCTTTGGGTATGGTAGGAGAGGCTGGTGAGGTAGCTAACAAAGTAAAGAAGATACTAAGAGACGGTACGTTTGATCGTGATGCCATATCTAAAGAACTAGGTGATGTCTTATGGTACCTCTCTATCTTAGCTAAAGACTTAGGTTTTAATCTGTCAGACATAGCATATGACAACTTGAAGAAACTGGAAGACAGACAGAACCGAGGCACACTACAAGGTTCAGGGGATAAAAGATGAACAACTATTTACCAACAGATTACCAAGAGTTCATACACAAGTCAAGGTACGCAAAGTACTTCGATGGTAAGGGACGTGAGTCATGGGAAGAGACAGTAGAACGATACATGGAGAACATTGTCTACCCTAAGCTAGGTGAGGACACATACACAAAGTCAATACGGGATGCTATCCTAAGTCTTGAGGTCATGCCATCTATGCGGTCAATGATGACAGCAGGTCCAGCCTCTAAGAGAGACAACACCTGTATGTATAACTGTAGCTACCTACCCGTAGATGACCCTAAGTCCTTCGATGAGGCTATGTTCATCCTCCTCTGTGGTACTGGTGTCGGCTTCAGTGTCGAGAGGCAGTATGTATCCAAACTCCCTGAGGTACCTGAGTTGTTCGACAGTGAAACCACTATTGTCGTCAAGGACAGTAAGGAGGGTTGGGCTAAAGCTTTCAGACAATTGTTGGCACTCCTATGGGCTGGTGAGATTCCTCAGTGGGACATTGGTTTGGTACGTCCAGCAGGTGCAAGACTAAAAACTTTTGGTGGTAGAGCCAGTGGCCCTGCACCTCTCGTTGATCTCTTCAACTTTGCTATCAAGACGTTCAAGGATGCTCAAGGACGTAAGCTGTCTAGCATTGAGTGCCATGACCTTATGTGTAAGGTAGGTGAGATCGTAGTTGTAGGTGGTGTCAGACGGTCAGCTATGATCTCTCTGTCTAATCTGTCAGATGACCGTATGCGTCACGCTAAGTCAGGTGCTTGGTGGGAGAACAATCCGCAACGAGCCTTGGCTAACAACAGTGTGAGCTACACAGAGAAACCAGATGCTGTCTCATTTATGAGAGAGTGGATGGCCTTGGTGGAATCAGGAAGTGGAGAACGAGGAGTATTCAATCGTGAAGCATCTAAGAAACAAGCTGAGAAATATGGCAGACGTGATCCTAACTATGACTTCGGAACTAATCCTTGCTCAGAGATTATCCTACGTCCATATCAGTTCTGTAATCTCACTGAAGTTGTCGTCAGGTCTACGGACACTGTTGAGGATTTGGAACGAAAAGTCCGCATTGCAACTGTTCTTGGAACAATTCAATCAACCTACACCCACTTCCCATATCTGCGGAAGGTGTGGCAACGTAATACAGAAGAAGAACGACTGTTGGGTGTGTCACTCACGGGGATAATGGACAACCCTTTACTAACGAGTAAGAATCATGGCTTATCAAAAACTCTCACGCACCTTAGGCAGGTTGCAGTTGATACTAATACTGACGTCAGCGACAAGCTTGGGGTTAACCTTAGTGTTGCTATTACGTGTGTCAAACCTTCAGGAACAGTCTCGCAACTCGTTGACAGTGCCTCAGGAATACATGCACGGTATTCAGATTATTACATTAGAACCGTTAGAGCAGATAACAAAGACCCCCTTACCTCCTTCATGAAGGACATGGGTATCCCTAACGAACCAGATGTAATGAAGCCAGCTAACACTACTGTCTTCTCATTCCCTATCAAGTCACCAGATAACGCAGTTGTTACCTCTGACCTGACAGCGATAGAACAACTAGAGACTTGGCTGACCTATCAGAGATACTGGTGTGAACATAAACCCTCTGTCACTATCAATGTCAGACCTGATGAGTGGTTCGAGGTAGGAGCATTCGTGCATAAACACTTCGATGAGATGTCAGGTGTGTCATTTTTGCCATACAATGAACATACTTATCAGCAAGCACCTTATCAAGAGATTGGCAAGAGTGACTATAATATGCTATTATCTATCATGCCAGACAAGATTGATTGGAGTAAGCTGTCTGAGTATGAGAAGGAAGACAACACTGTAGCAATGCAAACGATGGCTTGCTCAGGTGATGTGTGTGAAATCGTAGACTTAACGTAAGGAGAATATCATGGGTCTAATAGAAGCAATTACCATAGCCTTTATCTCAATTGGTGTGCTAGAGGATATAGCCATACCTGCTGCTGGGGCAGCATGGGAAGCAATACAGGAAGATACGAATGCCGACTAAAAGAAAGTTTAGCAAAGAAGCCTATGATCTGTATGATCAGACAGCTAGAGATAAACTGGTGACCCTTCTCTCTGAGAGGGGCCATACCATCATCTCCTCAGATGAAGACTACTTCGTGGACGTAGTGTCACAGAAGGATGGGTACACCTACTACAGTGAGGCTGAGGTAAAGACAGCATGGACTGATAGCTGGCCTACCAATTGGAAAGAGATCAGGATTCCTGAGAGAAAGAAGAGACTCCTAGCTAAATACCAAGAGGAGAAGGGTGTCTTAAACTTCTATGTCTTCAGTAAAGACCTCAAGCAAGTATGGAGAATCAAAGACACACAGCTAACCGAAGAGGGTTTGAAAGAAGCTAAGGGTAGATACATCCATGAGGGTGAGAGGTTCTTCCATATACCCTATACAGAAGCGGAGTTAATTAATGTCTGACATAGTAAATAACCCACCTCACTATGGAGATGGGTCTATTGAGTGTATAGAGTACATGAAAGACAACATGGACCTTATGATGTTCATGGGGTACTTAGAGGGTAACACTAAGAAATACCTTCACCGATACAGATACAAAGGGAAACCTTTAGAGGACTTGAAGAAAGCACAATGGTATCTTAACAGATTAGTAGAAGAGATGGAGGCTAAATGATATGGAGACTATGTTTGCGGCACTAGCAGTTGCCTGTGGATTAATCGAAGGTGACCCGTTACTTAACCAAGGGTGTGGTATTATCTTCCAGAGACGTTTAGTTTCTACTGAGGAACAGTGTATCAGTGATGTTGCCTTGATGGTAGCCACCATGCCACCCCCTGCTGGTGCTTACATAACAGATGTCCAGTGTGTACCTGTTAAGGTTGACCCTAAGAGCAATAAAACCTAAGTTCGTTTCTTTCCTGAAGCTGTTGTTGACCACTTCACTCTCTTGGGGCCAGTCTTTTTGCTGGCCTCTTTTTTTGTTATCTTACCAGCTACTGCCTTAGGTCTACACGCAGGGTATGGTCTGCCCTTGTCACTCTTACCTGACCGACCACACTTCTTACCTGTCTTGACATCACGCCAATCCTCAGCGAACCATTTACCTAAGCCACCCTTAGCCATTACTTCTTCTTTCCTCTGAGTTTCTTTAGGTCAGCAGCAGTGATCTTCTTTCTAGGTGGAGCTACAGCAGCTAGACGTTTCTGCTTAGGAGAATACTTTGAATAGGGCATCACTTCTTCCTTACTCTGTTGTCTTTACCTGACCATGTGCCACCCTTAGACTTATACCACTTGGAAGCCCAAGCGTTTGCATAAGCTGAGGGGTATACCTTGAACTTCTTCTTAGCCTCTGCCTTGGCTCTAGACCATAGGCTAGGGTTGTTTGGTTTAGGTTTACTTGCCATTTACTTTACCTCTTTTGACATCCATATACCGAAGGCTCCTGTGGCGGCTCCCATGCACACCGACACCAGTGAAGTCTGTTGTGTTGTGGGATCAGGCAAAAGCATGAACCACTCCACTACTCTCCAACTCATAATAGTGAAGGCTAACATCATAAGACGGGGAAGCACCTTCCAGTCATCTAATACAGTATGAGCCATTATATTTTACCTAAGTAAGCTAGAAGAACAACCAAGGCTAGACCTGCTGTAAGGACAGTAACGGTAGCTATCAAGCCCCAGAGGAGTATAGCCTCTAAGAGCTTCTCTCTTCTCTTCTGTTGTTCTTCCTGTTCTTTCTTTCGTCTAACCCTAACCTCTTTACGTAGGTCCACCAACTCTTGCCAAGCTGAGAATCCTCTAGTGGATATAACTATTTCTCTGAGCTGGTTTTCTATGTCGTTGGCTTGCTTGCGTTTGACAAAAGTGTCGAGGGCTTCCTCATTAGATGACGAGAAGAGACTGTTCTTCTTCTTTTCGTGGTCCTTCTTGGCACCATCTATAGCATCAAAGAGAGCACTCAAGTCCTTAGCAAGTGATGCTATCTCTTTGCCAGCAGCTATCCCTGCCTTGACGCCAGCAAAAATTGTTAACGGGTCCATTTGATCACCACACTACGAAGTCTACGTTCTCACCTACTCTTTGTGGTACCTTGTTCATGTTGTGAGGATGATAAGCATAGGCTTCTTCATGCTTGTACTTATGAGCCTTAGCCTCTACAGCAGCCTTAGACTCCTCTACTACCTTATTCTTAGGTGTAGTATCCTGAAAGATAACATTCTCATGTGTATAGAATGGCATCTTAGGTAGAGGTAGATATGCTAGTAGACCTGTGTTTACCATTTCTTGCATGACCAGTATCTAGCTGAGAACTTATCCTTAGCTGTATCACACTTGTGTCTAGCACGAAAGGACTTACGCCTCTTAGGGTCTGACTTCTTGATCTTCATATTGGCATCCCCAAAGCGAATGATCTTCTCTTTGCCATCCTTACAAGCTTTGACAACAAACTTCTTACCACCTGAAACCTGACGCTTCGGGCTGTTACACTTCATCTTTGATTTGTCTATCTTAGCCACGGTATCTTCCGAATGTTATAGTTTTTAGGAACCCTCTCCATATCTCTATGGGTGATGGAAGCATCCACCCTAGGATCATCATAAGTATGACCCATGTGGGTATGTCTTGGTTCAAGACCTTGACACTATCTACTGAGCCAGCCAGATTGAATGAACCCTTAGACTCATCTATCTGTACGTTCTCAGCTTCAATGTCTCTGCTTTGGTCTATAGCTGATTGATTGTTCGTCTTGCCTACCTGAGTGTTTGCGTTAACGGTAGGTCCACCTCCACCACCACCCCCAAGGAGAGACATGGGATTGAGGCAAGCACTAAGTGTGAGGCATAGGAGTATGGCTATAAATATTCTCATCGTCCAGTACCAGCTATTCCAGCATTCTTTGTTATAGCAGCTATTAGCTCTGGGTCAGCCTGAGATAAAGATGTATCGGTTAATCTTTTTATTTTAAAACCACCTTTATAATTCTTTTTCATAACTTCAGGAGTATATTCTGAAACCCTTATACCCCCTGTAGATTCTGTCCCTGTTACATAAGATGTAGCACCAGCGGATTGATTACCCCCTATTGCTATAATAGTACCGTCTTCTCTTATTTCTAATACAACGGAGACGTGACCTTTTGCACTACCTTTAGGATACAAAAAGTCTCCATTTTTTTGACGTGCACCATCTTGTCTGTTGTTAAAGACCACAATATCCCCTGCCCTAACATCAGAAGGGGTTCCGAAATATGTTTTACCTGTAGTTGGGTTGTGGTTATAGACATCCTCACCAATAAACTCATAGTTTTGGGAACCTGCTCTATATTGTACAGCCGCTTCAGTTAATTTACCCCCTGATTTAAGTATTAGACTTCCTAATAAATCAGCACACCAAGGTGTTTTAGAGGGGTCAATACCCATACCAAAGTTTTTATAAGCTTCTATAAATCTTGGGTCTTTTTCGTCAGCCCCTATTAGTCCACTTCTAGCATAGTACTCTATAAAATTCTCACCCTTTTTAATATCTGGAATAGTTCCATCCCAAGTAGCAGAATCAAAAATAACTAAATTAACATCCTCTGTTGTTTCTGGAGGACTATCTTCAAGTTCATCTTGGACAGCCTCATCATATCCTGTAGGAAGAGTGTCAATAACATTTTGAACTTCTGGTTTTGTTATAGGCTGAATACCCTCAGGTCTAGCTCTAGGACGTAGGCTAGAGATTTCAGGTTCAGGTCTAGCCTTAGGACGTAGACTAGATATTTCTTCAACTATAGGTTCTACACCCTCAGGTCTAGCCTTAGGACGTATCACTTGTCCTTCTTCTTGTTGCTGTTCCTGAGGTCTTTCCTGTGGGACACTAAGGTCTATAGATGGGGTAGCTTCAGGGGTCTTTAAAGGAGCCAACTGCATTGGCCCTCTAGTTCCTTCATCCATTTTTGGTGCAGCCACCTTAGGTAGTTGCTGAGGTCTATTAACTTTAGCTAAGGGAACAGGACTAGGCATAACACCCTGATCCGTAGCAGGTTGTTGTATAGCTTCAGGTGGTTTAACCATGACAGTACCCATACCCTGAGGCTTTAATGTCTTAGCTTGTTGTATGAAAGAGGCCATTATGTTCTCACTTCTGTGCCAAAATACCAGTATCAGGATCAATAAACCAACTATCCTCAGGTAGTTTATCGAACTCAGTCTGTTGTTCCTCATCGGTTTGCCCTGAGAAAGTATAAGGATTATCCTCTGTATACTCTACACCAGCCGTAGGTACCTCAGTAGGAGAACCTAGTCTACGGAGAAGCTCATCATATTTGTTGATACCTGACATAAGCTTGTCAGCTTTTCTAACAGCCTCATTTATTCTCTCAAAGTCTAGGCTTGTTCCTTTGAACTCACGTCTTGTTTCCATAGGAATCTTACGACCTAAGTCTCTATACATTTCCATGAGATCGTTATTATAGTAGGTGTTAGCCAAGTCTTTTATTTTGAACAGAACTTGCTCACCTCTTTGAGAGAAAGAAGTAATAGCTCCTTCATCTAGTATAACCTGACCTTGATCCCCTACAGTCAGGAATTTATTTTCAGGGTCTTTTAGTGAACCATAAACTGCTAAAGCGTATGATGATTTTTGGAAGCGTAAAGCATTTGCTATACGTTCTTTGGTTATCAAGTAGGAATCATTGTCGTATTGCTTGAGCTTCCTTAGTTTATTAAAGGTATCCTCTGAGAATATCCTAGCTATAGTTGCATCATCTATAATACTAGACGACGTTACCATATTGACAGAAATAATCTCTAAGCCTTTGACAAAGTTTTCTCTAGCAAAATCTTCAGCCATTGTCTCAGGTGTGAATAGAGATACCTGATTGAGATAGGCAAAGTCGATAGCTTCTTTACGGTCTTTAGGTTTTCTCTTTTCTGCTGCTGCAATAGCTTCCTGAGTGTGCAGAATCTCTGTTGGCGTGAGTGTAGACTCTTCTACGTTCTGGCTTACCTGTTCAGCTAACTCAGGGAAGACAGGAAGAGGGGTAAACTCTACGCTTTCAGGTGAGATATTCTTGGTAAGCTCCATAACCTTAGGTAGGTTGCTTGCAATCCAAGTCTCAGACACCTTATCTAAGTTACTCAAGATAGAGAACGCAGCAAGAGGGTCATCCATAGTCTTAGCTTGCAAAGCTATGGCCTCTGTCAGAGGAGTAACGATACCAGCTTTAACCTTCTTCAGTCTCTCCTCATCGTATGTCTCAAGTCTGACCAAGAGTTGATCCAAGGTATCGATCTGACTCTTTACATTTTGCCAATCATCATCTTGAATTAGAGGTGGCTTAACGAATTGACTTTTGACTACATCAAATCTAGCCCTCAGTTGCATGATGCTGTCAGGACTGACGTTACCCCCTGCTAGTTCTATATCCAGACCCATCAAGGCAAGGTTTCTTACATTGTCTAGAGCCATTGTAGCTTGAGGTAGATAAGAGGAGTAGAACTCAGACCTATTTACGTTCTTAGAATTAGTCAAGTACAAAGCTGCTGCCTCGTTCTTCTGCACTTGACCGATAGCCTCTACAAGTATATCCTGTTGTGTATACGGGTTGCCTGTAGCAGCTAGAGTTTGTTCTGCAAGAGCAAGGTATGCAGGGTTCTCTGCTATCTTCTTGCTGACTAGGTTTAAGGCTTCTTGCTGAGGGTTTACATTGAGGTAATCAACATCAATACCTGTCTGCATCTTGATAAGCTTAGATGCGTTAGCATCAATTTCAAAACCTTGGGCTGAGTACTCAGATATAAGGGAGTTGACAGAAGACCTGAGTTGAAGACCCTCTTGTCCTTTTAACTCTTGTAGGTCTTTAGCAAAGTTTCCGTACATCTCACGGTCAATAGAGGCTTGTGTCTTCTGTTTACCAGAGGACATCATGCTGTCCATGACACTGAAGAGACCTTTACCTAAACCTTCTATTGCTTTGGCAGAGGCACCTAGCTCAGTTGCACTAGGCATCGTGACACCCTGTGCGTATTGAGCACCAGCCTCACCTAAATCCATTGCATATCCAGCCATAGTTTTTCCTTAATACATTTGTTGCTGAAGAAGACCAGCAGAGTAGCCTAGGTTCAGTTTGTGAGCATTTCTCATTATGTCAGGTATTTGACCTGCGTTTATAAGACTATTCTGAAGAGATATTTTTAACTCGTTAGTCAGAGGCATAGACCACAACTCATCATTAATCTCTTCCCAAAGTTTAGAACCTCTTAGGAAGTCCTCTTGGTCACCTTCTGTCAGTAAAGACATAGCTCTATCAGCCTTGGCCTTTAGTCTTGTTCTTATCTCACGGTACTTCTCGTTCTTCTTGAAGACCATCTCTTGATAATCGTAGTAGTTCTGTACAGGTGCAGGGGTAGCACCCATAAGTACAGCAGCAGCATCTCTAGTTGTCAAGCCACCAACTACTAGCCTACGTGTACGGCTACGATAGTTACCAGTTTCTATGAGTTCCCTAATCTTTACGACCTTATCGACAGTAGACAAGTTACGGACTAACTGTGTCAAGTCTTCACGTACCATTTCAGTACGTCCACCAAGCATAGCTCTAATAGCATTGATACCAGCAGAGTAAAAGTCTTCTGCGATCTCACCTGATGGACCGAATAGAGTGGTGATCAGGCTTTCATCAAAGAGCTTACGATAGGTATCTGTGACCTGACCTAGAGGTGCAGCCCTTTGTGCGTATGCTGTCTCAGTGCCTAGACCCCAACCTAGAATCTGGTCAAACAATCCGTACTTGACCATGTTGTGCATCTCTACAGCCTGAGGGTCATCTGAGGCATAGCCCATTTTCTCTGTGACATACCCTGCTGTACGGCCTATACCAAGTCCTGTCAAGCCCCACATTGGCCCCATAACTAGAGCCATACGTGCTCTCTCACCAGCAGTAAAGTTACGGCCTACAACTATGTTCTCCATAGCTCTGAGAGAGAAGGTTAACCACTGAGTAGGTACTCTCATCGGACCTGACTGAGCAAAACTTCTAGATGCTGAGGTCATACGAAAGGTGAGGTCTTGTTCTCTATTGGTAATCCAAGTCTTACCTGAGGGAGACAGAGGATCAATGTCAGGACGCTTGGCTCTGTGCTCAAGGAATGCTGTAATAATCCCTGTCATACGAGAGAAACGTTCACCCTCTCTAAAGAAGATAGTAGACTTATCTAAAAGTTTTCCAACTGATGCTTGAGCTTTACCCGTAAGAGTGCTAGCCGCACCAAACTTTTGAGGAGCTTGGAGTTCGATAACTTGGTTGTCAATGATATTCCTTCCACTCTCATCTATGTATCTGACAAGAGTATTTAACTCATCCTCAGACAGACCTGACATACCAGCTAGACGTTTGATTGCTGTCTGTCTAGCAGCACCTTTAGTGTTTGCTATAACAAACATAGGTGTCGTAAGACCTAGTGCTTTGATGCCACTGGTAGGAGAGATACCTGCGATAGTAAGACTATGCAAACCCTGAAGCATAAACTGGTCTGGGTTCAAGAAACCAAACTTAGAGTAGAAGCCAACTTTCAGTAGCTGAGATGAGGGGTCAGTAGCAGCTAAGTCCCACTTGAATCCTGTCTTTTCAAAGACAAACTCAGTAGCTGACCTTGTAAATGCCTCCCACTTATCTGACAGCCAAGTAGGTTGATTGAGCCTACGCTTGATGACATCCTGTGTCTCACGTAGTTGTGCAGCTACATCGTTAAACTTACCTGTCTTAGTGACCTCAGCTTCCAAAAGTCTACCCAAGAAGTCATTCTTAGGGAGAGCACTAACTCTATCCCAATTCTTAATGAGTCCTTGGTTAGCCTCTGCTAGCTTATTCCAACCAACTAAAGCACTCTGTGAGGCTGCACGATTAGCATAGCCAAAAGCTTCAGAACCAAACTGGTCAGCGATAGCTGATATTGGGTTAGCGTTTGTAGCTGACTTACCACCAAACTCAATGAGAGGTGTGTCACCACGTTTCATGCCAAGGTTATTCATCTTGACACTTACGTCTTCACCTACTGACAAACCAAAGCGAGTAGGGTCACCACCAGCATCACTTATAGAAATCTTTTCGTCCCTAGCTTTAGCTACAAACTCTTCTGTGAAGTTAAACTTGTGAGCTTGAGCTAGCCTTTGCAAGTCCTCTAGGTCAGTGACGTGTTTGTTCCATGTGTTGTTGGCTCTGATGACGTTACCTAGCTCATCATAGTCAGCTTTGCTTAGGCTAAGTTCTGCAATATCATCAATGCCGTTCTCATCTAGGAGTTTCTTAACTTCACGTGTTATATTATTTAGCTGAGTTCTAGCTAATAGTATCTGATCCTTACCAAAAGAACCTAGTAGAGTTTTGAATCCTATGGATACCTGCTTACCTGAGGCCAGCCTTTGCTCTTTGGCAGTACCCAAGAACCAACGGAACTCAGAGTTAGTACGAGGACCACCGATATTGTACGGCATGATGTCTACTCGTTCTAAAACTCTGACACCCTTAGGGTTGACAAAGTATAGATGGTCCATGAATGTCTCAGGAACCTTGTAGACTATCTGGTCACCCTTAAGTTTATCCTTACGGATTGGCCTTAGGGTAGCTAGATCAAGAATAAACTCGTCATCTATCTGGCTCTGAGCTACCTTGTAGGCTACATTACCAAACTCGTCGGTCATCTCAAGGAAGACACCATCAGCAGCCACGGCTCTCTTCAGTCTCTCAGAAGATTTAATCTGCCAAGTGGTGTCTAGGATGTCGATAAGAGCCTCGTAGCCTTCCGTAGTAGCTTTGCTGGGGGCAGACCCGTACATAGTTTTATACATGGCCTCAAAGCTAGCTACAGAAGGAGCCTGACGCATATGAGATAGCTCACCATCACGTAGCTGCGTCATGAAGTCTGACAGGTTTTCTAGTTCTTTGCCTTTAACCTTGTTTATTTTCTTTTGGTATGGCTTTACGAGGTCACCTATGAGAGCCTGACCAGACTCAGCCTGTAAGAACTTGGCACCTAGCTTGTCACCTAGGCGAACCGTAGCTGCACCAAAGACTTTATTGATAGAATCTCTGATAAAGTCAGACTTTTGTACGATCTGCATAGACTCAGGTAGGTCAGAGATGTCAAGTCTTTTCTCTGTCTCTAAGTACCAGCCACGTCCCTCTTCCCTTTTGACTACCTTTAGTGCAGGGTCATTCTTAGCTATGGCCTCTGCGTCCATCTTACGTCTGAAGAAACCACCTGTCTTGTCCTTACCCATACGGACTACGATCTTGTAGTCATCTGAGCCTTCGTCAACTACAGACAAGGGTTTGACAGAACGAGTAAGAGCTACGTTGTTTGTCTTCTTAGCTATACTCTGTGCTGTTCTAAGGGCTAATGCTTCGATACTGGCTCTAGGTACGTACTCACCAAAGGTACCTCTTCGGTTAGCTAGCTCTAACTCTTCTGTGAGCCTAGTCTTTACTGTGTGATCTCTTACTGTGGCACCTGAGGGACGAGCATTTGGCCCAGAAACAGGGTCTAGTTCCTCTGGTAGTGTACGTCCAGCGTTGATCTCGTCTGTCTGAGCACCTATATCATCCACTAACTTTGATGCTACACCTGCTGCTTGTACCTCATCACCTAGTGTAGCAATCACATCAACAGGTTTTTTAGCCTTAGTGACACCTAAAACTTTACCTGTCTGTCTAGCCAAGGCAGAGGCTGGCTTTGTGACAAGCCTTGATGTCCCAAGTGTAGCTATATCAGCAGCACCAAACAACGCATAGACACCAGACATAGGGTCATCCCCTAGGTAGGTGGCATCATTAGCTGTCTTGTACAAGTTCCAGATACTATCTGAACTAAAGATACCTTCGTCCTTACGTTCATCAATGTACTCTAAAGCCCACTTCTCGAACTCTTCAGGTTTCATCTGGTTGAATGCAGCCCTGATAGTCTCACCTTCACGGTTAGACCTAAGGGTTACGTTCTCAAATGCACCGATAGTAATCTCTCTGAGGACATTGACATCGAAGAAACTAAGTACTTTACCTATGCCACTCTGGTCATTCTCTTCGATGGCCTGTTGCATCAACCTGTTCCATGTCTCCATGTTGGTCAGGGTTCTAGCTGCATAAGGGTTTATGTCACCATCAGAGAGCATAAGGTGTTGAACCAACATGTACTCACTAAGAGACATGTCTTCACCCTTTTCCTTACGTTCTTCGATGATAGCTGCTATAGTCTCAGGCGGTAGACCATCCTGATAGGCTTGATTGATAGCTAAGGCATAGTCAAAGTTGAGACTTTCGTTCTTAGCTATAACCTCTGAGCTATCGTCTCCTACCTCACGTTCAGCTTCTATCTGATCTACAGGTAAATCTGTAGCGATAGAAATCTCCTGAGCCTTAGTCCTTTCGACTTGACTATTAGGGTTGTAAGGTTTATTGATCTGAGGACCAACGAGAGATTCCATGAGGACTTGCTCATTGAATATCTGATCATCAAGAGTGAGGAGGGATACCATTAGATTGCTTGATTCTGAGGATAATATGTTTTTTGAGGAGAAGGGGAGGCTGTAGGAACATTAGAAAGACCACCTAGCCCACCAATAGCACTAGCCAAGGTAAAGCCTAGACTACCCCTTGCAGAATACATTTGAGATAGACCACCTAGATAAGAGGCTTGACCTGTTAAACTTGTGTACTCAGAACCTAGACCTGACATCATAGTACCGTAACCTAGGTTAGCCCCTAGTTGAGACGTAAGGGAGGCCATACCACCTAAGAAACCAGACCCACCTAGCTGTTGTTGAGTTGCTGCCTGTGCTCTAGCTCTACCCCTAGCGATAATAGTTTGTCTAACAGCACTGCGTCTTTGTCTTGCAGCCTGTTCTCTTTGCATTTTAACTTGAGTTTCTGCTGCTTGTCTCTGTACCTGAGCAGATTGTCTAGCTGCACTTGCTGCCCTTTGTGTCTGATCGATACCATAAGCAGTAGCTCCAACTGCTGCTGTTGCAGCAACACCTGCTGCTGTTACACCAGTAAGACCAAGAGCACCTAGGCCCGTTGCTATAGCTGTAAATACTGCCATACTATACTTCCTTTATATAGGCTGTCTCTGTAGGTCTAAAACCTTTTCTTCTAAAAAGAATACCAGCCTTGCTTCCTAGGACTTCATCTAAGGTTGACAACCTGACAAACTCACATCCGTTTTCTTTTGACCAGACTACATATTGATCTATAAGTTTTGGCCCTGTCTTTCCGTTTCTATGCTCAGGTTCTATCCAGAACATTAACTCTTGTGCGAAGGTGAGATTATTAATAGGTAGGCTGCTGATTACTCCGATTAGAGAACCTACGATTTCTCCTTCGTGTTCTACAATCTTGACAAGACCTAGTTCGTGTCTGATCAGATTTGTAAGTAACTCGCTTACTTTGTTAGCTTCAAAACTTTTCCAAGCTGGGTGAGGTATTTCCTTACAGAACTGTTTGACTGCTATTACAACTTCTAATACGTCCTGTTCGGTTGCATCACGTATTGTATATTCTGACATTAAAACCTAGTGTTCCTTCCTTGGACCATACCCCATCCTAAAAGGATAAAGTCTTTACCTTGTTCGCTTTCGTATTTGATTCTCATAGACCTGCCATGACCTCTGATCTTTAGTCTGGTAGCTATAATATCCTCAGGGTAGGCGAAGTTAGACAAGTTATCTGGATCAACTACAACAGGATACTTTAGTCTGTAGGCTTGTTGTGTAGAACTAAAGGTATCTGCGAAGTCCCAAGCTGCTGAGACCAGAAGAGAGGATGGTCTAATAGACTCATAACCATCTGTAGCATTACCTGTGAAACCCTCTTCTGTCAGTCTTGAGTAGACAGCTATGTAGGGTGCATTCTTCTTTGTCATCAGGTCACCCACGAAGTCGTACCCTGTGACAGCAAAGGATGAGTAGTTTGTGTCACCCCAATCCAAGAAACTTGTACTATTAAAGGATGCCATAGTGATCTTATTGCTGCTACCCTCTCTTACTACAAGAACCAAGGCAGGGTCACCAGTAGCAAAACTTGAGACCTGAGTTGATACAACATCATCACCAGCAGATGTTACGACATCATCAGCACCACTGTTAGACGTAACGTCAAGTTCAAGTTCAGCAGCACCAAAACCTGAGTAGAACGAAAGACCTACAATACAGTCTGTGCTTGAGGACTGATCAGGTACGGACCAAGGTATGAAAGCCTGAAGAGCTAAATCAAGAATGAGGAAGTTATTTAACTTAGCCTCTATGCCTTCGTTATTATTAGGATAAGACCAATAAATTTTCTTGTTGATACTGTCATAGACAGAAGTTACTTTAGCTTTTACTGAAGTATCTATTCTATCCCAAAAGCTTTGAATAGTTGTCAAGCTTATATTTTGTTCTTGACCTTGGCCTGACACTGAGTCAGTCGTAAGTGTGTGAATACCAAACCTTGACCACCAGAAAGGTGTACCTTCAGCAGCTACAAATGTCTGAGGATTTAAAAGACCTACCTTAGACACACGGTTAATACCGTACTGAGACGCAGAGAATACCCCGTCTACACCTGTGATCTGCCAGACACCATTCTCAGCAAAGACAAACAAGGCTGACTGATAAGGATAAAGAAGTTGGATGTTAACTGCGTCAGGTATAACAAGAACACCACCATCACTAGCTAAGAGATCACTTAGGTACTCAGCAGTTGGGTCATTTACTTGGTGACAAATACCTAGATCGTTTACACTTTCTACAACTTTAGAGAATAGAACGTGACCTGCATGGCTAGCATCAGCAATACCTGAGTAAAACACACGACCACCAAAGGAAGCTACAGACTTAAATCTTGTACCTATGGTTTCAGTAGACAGTCCTGATCTAACTTTACTAAAGAAGTTTACAAGATAATGACCGTTAGAGGTTAGTGTGTTACCAGCAAAAACCTTATCCCATTCGGACGCATCAAAGTCATTACTAGAGTCTTTACCTGCGTACCAAGGATGTGTAAGCGGTGGGTAATTACCTGAGTTAGCTGTTGACCAAGTACTTCTAGCAGCCTCACCCTTAGTTCCTACCCAGCCAGCATTCTTTGTGTCATACGTTCTTGCTGCGTTTGTAGAACCTGCTGTTTTATAATCGTCTGTATTACCCTGCCAATCAAAGTCTCTAACTTGAAAAGAAATTTCTACACTAGCAAACTCGTTACCTGCACTAGCACTATCAAACGTCACATAGATAGTATTAATAGCTTCAGATGAAACAATCAGATTACCGTTGATACTAGCAAACTGACACTTAGCTGTCTCAGCACCAGCAGAGCCTGAGTACTCATGGGTAGTCAAGTCTACATAGTCTGTGTATCCTTGGGAAGAATAAGGTAGTGTTGACTTATTATAGAAATAAAGATTAGAACCCTTTTGTACAACCAAGAACTCAAGGTCAGCATTACCGCCTACGTTTAGCCAATCACCAGTGTGAACAATCTCACTGTCAGAAACAGTAAAAGAAGACAGGACATAGTTGCTTTCTAGAGCTAGTCCTAATCTTCTTCTCCTTGAGCCATCTCTACGTAGCTCACAATTTGATTCATCTACAGAGGCACCTTCAGGAAACGTTAGCTCACCAGCTTCAGTGATCAAACCCCTGACAAAGTTGTTAACTGCCTTCTGACCTAGACTTTGCGGCATTACGTTCTTTCTCTCTCATGTCTGCGTACTCGTTTCTTCGAACTGTACGAGACTTAGGCTTGTTTCTTAGGTAACTCTCTAAGGCTTTCTTAGCTGCATTGACACTTGTGTATCGTCCACTGAGTTCCTTAGGTACCTTACCATTCTTGAAGTTAATAACAAAGAAAGAAAAAGGGCTGATCTCTTTTGATATTGTAACTTCTGTAACTAGCTTCTCTGACTTAGCTACACAGGTTTGGTTTACTGTGTCTTCTGTAAAGTCTAGCATTATGTTCTTCCGTAGGATGGCCTTTTGTTTGCTCTTTTTGTTCTGTGCATATCGTTCTGTACGTAGGACTTTAAACGTCTAGCCTGTTGTTCTACCTTAGGGTCAGACCCTGCCTTGAACAAAGAGAAACAAGTTGACTTAGCCTCAGCTAAAAGATAAGGTAACATGTTGTCATCTAGGTCTGGCTCAAAGCTATCTGAGATAGTAAAGGTTGGGTAGACAGTACCATATGCTCTTGTCTTGTCAGCCTCTAGTGTATTACCTGAGGAGGACTTGTAGGCATCCATGATAATATGGTAGTCATCAAAAGAAGTATAGTAGCTAGGATCAACATTATTATAGACAAACAAGTCTGTGTTGCCTACCTTGTCTGATACTTTAAGTGAAGCACTTGACTGATCATCCATTTTCTCTAGGAACTCTAGAGGATGGACATAGTAAATACTTTTGTAATTACTTCCTGTGGTAGCTATATTATAAGACAAACTCTCAATTTGTTTTACATTGTCAGGGTACCTAAAGTGTGTAGGTCTAGTGCTGTCAGACAATGAGGTTAGCTTGAGAAGCTGTTGGTGCTCTGGTATATCTCTAGCTGATATAATATTATAGTATGTGTCTTCGATAACAGAAGCTATCTGTTCAGCTTCGTTAGTATCACTGATAGAGTTCACATCTTCTGAATCCATATCGGACAGAATAGACTGAACCATTTCCAGAAGAGTACGTTTCATTAAGAAGACCTATCTACAACTACAACAATAAGAGCATGTACGTGAGAGCTAGGACCACCGTCACAAGCTATTTGTATGTAGTCAGAAGCTGTTACTGTGTTATTAGAAGAAGGAGCTAGGGTGTCTACATCACCTGCTGCTGATCCTGACTGGGTAATCGTAAGTGTACCCATTGAGCTACCACCTGAATCACTTATGGTAAATACTGCGTCTGACCCATTGATAGCACCTGAAAGAACACTTTGTATCTTAGTTACTGTACCAGCAAAAGGAATAGGTAAGTAAAGACTACTAGCTGAAGAAATATCAGAAAAGTCTACAGTAAAAGTATCCTGTCTAGCTGTCCAAGCCCCACTGCCTGAACCATTAGCTACATACACTTTACCTGCTGTAGCAGCAGCTACACCCTTAGGCTCATGAAGGTAAGGATCAGTAAGTGTACTATGGTTTACATTAGCCATCTATAGCCCCTGCATCAGTTAAAGATATGATAACATACTTTATCTATCTTGTCAAGAAAAAAATGAGGATGCCCCTAAAAAACTTAGGGACACCCTAGTGCTTTATGGTTCGATGTATTCGATAACCAACTTGGCTTCACCAGCAGTAAAGGCTGCTGTGCCATAGTTAGCTTCGATGTACACATCGTTAGCACCAACAGTGGCTGTTCCACCGACTAGAGCACCGTCACAAGCTACACCCTTGTTAGCTGCGAGAGCCGCAAGAGCAACAGTTGCGTCGATACCATCGGCATCTACAGTCGTACCATCTTGCTGATAAGCACCGATTGTCAATGTAGCTGAACCAGCAGAGGTCCAAGCAGTTGTGACAATAAGGCTAGCAGACGTAATGTACGAACCTGCTGGAATGAAAGCATCGTGGTCTTGAGGAGTATCGGCTGATGAACCAAGGTCTGTCCCTGTCAGCGTCATTACCAATGCTTTCTTAGGAGAAACTGCTGTACCACGCTTTGCGGCAGTACCTGCTTCACCTGCTGTAAGGATTTCAAGACCGTCTGCATTAACATATGCCATAATTTAGTCCTCCTTACGCTACTGTTGGTTTCGTGATAACACGAACCATGTTTTCAGGACGATACAACTTGACACCGTAACGAGCCGTTGTTACGAACTCATGACGTTGGTGGTCTTTGTTGTAATCATAGTCAACCTCAGGCATCTGACGGAAGGCACCCACGAATGGGTTTACTTCTTGTGAAGCTGAGAAGAAGAGGTTAACCTTACCATTGGTGCTTGAGAAATCACCAGTGCTTGTGCTAAACGCCTCTTCGAGACCTGAGTCAGTTGCGTCTGCCAAGAAGTTTGAGCAGTACACGTCGAAGCCATATACGTTTGCTACGAAACGCATACCAGTTGCGATACCGTCACGAACAAGTCCTTCGAAACGTGGGTTGTTTGACACGTTAGTGATGTTGGACAGAGTGTTCAGTGTGTATTCAACTGAAGGATCAACGATAGCAACCAAGTTGCTGTCTGGAACGCTTTGCTTTTTAAGGGCATAACGAGCATATGCAAACTCTTTAAGGGTGATGATCTCACCTGATCCAGAGGCTGCAACACGCATCTTAATGCCATTAAGTGTCTCTTCTGAGTTAGCAGAAACACCAGCTTCAGGGGCAGCAAGAGTGGTTGACTCAAAGTGCTCCATGATTGCACGTTCTTGTTCAGGGACAAAACGAGACATCAGTTCGTTAGCATAGAATGTGTCTTGTTCTGCTTTCTTCGTCATGTAAGTAGCTGATGACAGATACTTGTCAACGGAGAATGTGAAGTTACCCGTGTCGAGTGGACGATAAGTAACTGCACTGTCTTCAGTGTAGTTGTCTACCTGTGCCTGACCGATAGATGGGATGTTGAAATTGTTTCCATCAGGAAAACCATCAAGCATACGCACATATCGTTGTGCCATCATCTCATCACGCAGAATCTCTTTGAGTTCTGTTGAGTAGACTTGAGCACGTTGCAGGAACGAGGTATTAGATGTGGTCATTGCCATGTCTAAGTTCCTTCCTTATGCACCAAACTTTTCACCAAGACGAGCTTTATCTTCAAACATTTGCTGTTGTGTCTTGGCTGAATAGTACATGTTACGATTTTCCCTACGTAGTTTTTGGTAGTAAGACCAATCACGTTCCGTAGAGGTTTGCATACCGACACCTTCGGTACGAACCGAACCTTGAGTTATAGGACTAAAGGTTTTCTTTGGTTCACCGATAAGAGCAAAGAAGGCAGAAGGAGATTCAGCAGCAATGTCACGCATACGTTCCAATGACATACCTAACTCAAATGCTTTCTTTTCGATTTCAGCCTTGGCTTCAGTGCCAAAACTTTTCTCTAGCTCTGCATCAACTTGAGCAAGATTACGTTTAATAACACCCTCTTGTTCTCGTTGAGTAAGTGTCTGTTCGACTAGGCTCTTCAGGTCTTCCTCATTAATAGGCGCAGTGGTGTTCTGACTATTAATGCTACTTTTATCTTGAGACACCTCAGAGTTTACTGTAGTAGAGTCAGTGGCCTTACTCTGAAGTTGTTCGAAAACTTCCTTTTGGTACTGTGACTTCTTGAGGTCTTCTCTCATTTCTTCGAGTTGAGCCTCTAAGTTTTTAATGTAGCCATCAGCTTCTAACTTGCCTTTGGCTAGTACCTCAGGGTCTTTCCAGTTTTCTCCCTTAGTCTCTACGAGCTTCTGTAAGTACGAATCCTGTGGTGGGGTTTCTTGTACTTGTTGCTCTGCCTGAGTGTCGTCTGTGGTTTGACTTTGCTCAGAAAATACCATAATGTTATTCCTTGTCTAGGTTGATAATATCAAGCACCTTGGTTAGTGCTCTGTTGTAGCCGATACGATCAGCTTGCTTGTAGGCCCATGAGGGGCTGTCATAGTCAGCCTCTGGTCCTGTATCCTTGAGCATAGGCTCAAGTATTTCTTTGAGGCGGTCTAAGCTTTCACGGTTTGACAAGATTTTTTGTCGTAGCTCAAACTTTTCCTCAGGTGTTTTGCATTTAGAAAACCAATAGGACTTCATTATTTCTTTTTCATTGGCTTCTTAGTTGTGTTCTTATAGGGCTTGACCTTGCCTTTTTTGTATGGCATCTTATAGTCCTTTCTCAATAGCAATTTCTTGTTCTTCCTCTAGTTGGACTTGAGCTTCTATCGACATCTTCTCAGTCTGCATTTGCTCAAGGATCGCCACGTTTTCAGCAAACAAGGTAGGCTCACCTAGTTCGTCAGCTAAAATACGAGCAAACTCTTTACCTGACATATGGACAGATATAGCAGGGTCAGCTAGTTTAAGTTGGTATAGCTGAGTAATATTCTGTACTCTCTGTGCTCTTTCAGCAAAGTGTCTGGCACCCATAGGTATTATCTTGCCGTTAGCTTTGATGTCTTCCTTAGTAATCTCTTCAAAGAAAAAGACACCAGTATCTTCGTTGAGGACTCTGATAGTGTCAGCATAGTCCATGTTACGTCTAGCTGCTTCAAGCATAGCATTGAGGATAGGTTCTAAGAAAACTCTTTCGAAGTGTGCAGTCTTATGTTGGAAGATACGACCTGCTGCTGTCATCAATTGGTTTACTTCAAAGGCTGTCTTCTCACCTGCACTACGGATACCCATAGCTTCCCTTGGAGCACCTGCCATCATCTCCATCTTGGCTTCTAGGTTTTGAATCTGAAAGTCAGCATTGAGTGCAGTTGCGTCTGGTGCTAGGTACCCTACGTCACCCTCTTCACCCATGTATATACGGGCTGCTGGCTCAAAGTCAAAGTCCTCTACGTCACCTCTGATCTTCAGAATAGGATAGGCTATCTGATCGAAGACATCAGCCTTGAGGTTCTCTAGGTGATCAATGCGGTACTGCATACCGACTAGGTTGTCTAGTGGCCCCATTGCATAGAGGTTGTCAGGACGATCTCTCCAACCTGCATGGAAGACAGAAGCTTTACCTAGCCAGCTAGGGTTCTGTTCGTTTGACAAGACATAAGACCTGTCAACAATTGTGATCACACGGTTCTTCATAAACTGATTTGTATCAGCATCGTACATGTCACCGTAGAACGTAAGGACTTCTACGTAGTCAGACTCAAAGTATTGCTTGATGTCAGAGAACCCATCAGCTAAGAGTCCCTCTGACTTATGTACATCTACGTCATTACCTGTAGCATATGAACGGTTGTGCATCATCTTCTCAAAGATGTCGTTCATGTAAGCATTGTCTACAGTCTCGTCAATCTTTCTCTTGACCTCACCCTTTGTAAGAAGCGTTCTGACAATCTTAGGTGAGTCGATAAAGGAAGCAGCTAAAGGATTAAAACAAATATCAAAAGGAGAAACACGAACAAGCTTAGGTCCAACATAGTTAACGGCTCTCTCACCATCCTCGTATTCTGTGTAGTCCCTGACAAAATCTACAGTAGCAAAACAGTTTCCGTACTGAATATAATCATTGATAAGTTTGCTTACAGTATTCTCAAAGTCTGACTGACGTACTTTGTTTTCCATGTAGGCTTGGATAACGTCACGTTTATTCTTTGTGTTAGCTTCTTGATCACTTGCTTCAAACCTGAAAAAACGTTTCTGAGGAAACAAGGCTGAGAAGTAGTTAGCATGTAGGTTGTCAGCAATCTGTGTTAGCTTAGGTGTTGTCGTACTGTTAGTCCAAGGTAGCTTACTATTAGATGTAGTACGAGTGTCCGTTGCATAAATGTAGTTACGGATTTCTTTCCACTCTTCAATCTTTTGCTGACGTGAGTTATTCCAAATAGTCCATCTATCTGCAATCTCCGTAGCTAATGCGTGAGGAGCTATAAGAGAATAGAGATCAATAGTTGTTCCAGCCATTAGAACGAAACTCCACCAAATCTTTTATTAAACTGTACAACGTTGTCTCTACTTCTAAAGATTTTCCTAGAAGGTTTAACTGCCATGTCAACTGCTGAAGCCAAAGCATCTATAACGTCATCGTGTGCAGGGTTACGAGAAGACAACTCTTCTTCTAGTATCTGAATGTTGCCACCCCTGTAGTGCCACATGCTCATGTTATCATAACGAGGTTCCAAGATAGAAGCTATCCGTTCTTGTTTGTTGCCTTGGTTTTTATTGGGCCTATACTCGTTGATACTTAAAGACAAACCGTGTTGTTTGATTAGTTCTTTTAGTTGTCTGACAATAGCCATCTGAGCTACGGTTGTTTCAGCCCTCATCTTTCTGAATGACCACTTGCTGACCAAATGAAAGATGTGATCAAAGTAGACTGAGATACGATCAGTCTTAAACCTGTCAATATCTAAGACATAAACATTGTTATCTGCGTCTATTCCTATGACAACGATAGCTGTTGAGTCTGCCTTCTTGGATAAACTAAATGCAAAGTCAACGGCTGCATATAGGTTTAACTTGTTGTCTTTATAGAACCAGTATCCGTTTTCTTCTTTTAGGTGCTTACGGTCAAAGTACTGAAACTTTTCGCTGCCTACGGGTACGTTGTCTGGGTCAGAAGGATCGTTGTAGTACTGTGCTCTGAACTGACCTTTGTCTAAGTACTGGCCCCGTTTCTTAGCGAGAATCTTAATGTCAAACCCAAACCACTTACCGTCTTTACGTTGTTGTCTAGGCCAGAGGAACTCACCTGTGCCATCCCCTAGGTCTTCCACTGGTCTCTCGAATACCTCGTAGATATTCTCTTCACCTGTCTTCTCACCGTTCTCGTTGTACTGATCTTCCATCATTTGAAGAAGATCGTTGTACAAATCAGCAGGGTGATACCTAGTACCTACGACCCACTCTTTCGCTTCAGCACCTTCAATAGAGGAGAGAAGAGAGTATTGACTTTTGACTTTATTCCTTCCCTCGCCTGTATAAGCATTTTCGTAAACGACGCAATCATCAAGGACTGCGATGTCGCAATGAAGTCCTGTAAGCGAAGTCGTAAGTCCACCAGTAAAGATCGAAGGGTCTCTAACATTCTCTTTCTTCCTTAAAGGATGATCCAACATAATCTCTGAGTTGGTCCATCGTGTACGTTTACCTTCATCAAAGTTTACATGATCAGGCCAGTACCGTCTGTATATCTCAGATGTAAGTATGCCTTTGATAAAGCCTAGTTGTTTCTCTGCTAGGTTAGCTGTTGCTGAGATATATAGTATTCTAAGTGTCGGGTCTTTGGTTAGTTCCCATGCAACCCTGTAAGCTATAAGTCTTGACTT
>Ga0209645_1000358_pt1 | contig 24341 bp, 24 predicted proteins | sample ETNvirenome_6_30_FD_184070 | JGI IMG/M metagenome (GOLD analysis project Ga0209645, IMG submission 184070) | Marine viral communities from the Pacific Ocean - ETNP_6_30 (SPAdes) (version 2) | ecosystem: Environmental > Aquatic > Marine > Oceanic | place: Pacific Ocean | collected 2013-06-19
CAATGAAAGTTCTGTAACTCAGACCGCCGTCAACGACTCTTTCACAAACGGCAGCGCTTTGGCCCGACTTTTTACTGAAGATATCGGTTATGGTTTGCAGTCAAACAGCATTGAGATCCCAGATTTAATTATAAGGGGGATTGAATTTACATCGACTGTAGACCTATCTAACACCAAGTTGAGCATAACATGCGCGGCTCAAGGTAAGCATACCGATTCCCTAGATAACTTAGGCAGGCTGATAGGGTTTGGCGATAATACTAACGCGTCTCTATTCGAGTACGAGGGCGGTGATGCAGCGGTAAAAACGTCACAAGGGGTGCAGACATACGTAATAGACACCTCTGCCACGGGGTATGAGATTGACACGTTTGGTGCAGGGTCGTTGAATTGGGCGGCTGTGAAACATGTCATACACGGATGGAAACCTTTTTCATATTCTGGCCAATATGTTTATGTTGGTGCGCTGTATAATTTGGGCGTAATGGAGATGTTAGGCGGTAGTACTACGTTTCCATGTTCGTTTGTTGACGCAGCGGCAGCAGTGTCGGCTGGTGCTTTAAATACAATATCGAATCAGATTGGACAATCCGGTTCACAGTTTTTCTCGGTGCAAGATATCGCTATTGGTGACGGTGCGGATGACATTTACTGGAATTCTCAATATGAATCCATCGAGTTCCCGCCTGCTTATAATTATGCAAATGGCGTTGTACAGGTTCAAGCCGACGCCGGAGCATACGAGCTATCGATAAATGTGACGGCTGGTTCTACGGTTACCATGGATACAACAACCATAAATATGGGTAACTATCATAAATTCACGATAAAGGCGACAACAAGCACATCCGCGTCTTATAGCTTCGCTGGAGCTACAATTCTAAATGCTGACCCCACTTTAAACGATATCGGCGCGGCAATTAGTAGCCTGACGTTTTCTGGCTGTAAAGAGATCGTTAAAAACAGTTGTGATTTAAGAGGTGGTGGATGTGTTTTAGATGCTTGCGTGGATACGTATTGTGTCACTGTTACAACTCAAGCAGAGTTCGAGGACTTAAAAAACGTAAGTTTCACCAATAATAACTATTCGATACGGATCACAGGGAACCACGGTGGAGCTACCTGGAGTTTATCAGGAGCTACTGTAAGCGGTGGTACAGGATCGTATGACATACGATATGAAGGTACAGGTACTTTAACGGTAGAAGCGGATTCAGGGAGTGGGTGGACTCAAGTTAGAGCTGAAGCAACGGTTGGGACTCTGACAATATCAGCGCCTACCTTATCACTTACTGTTAACTCTTCGGAAGCAAGCTCTGATATCAAGATCTTTGATACCAACACTCAGACGATTGAGGCAAGCACTACGGGAACAACTGTTAACACGACCGCTACAGGCACGTATGACTGGACAGTACAAAAGGCTGGATTCTTACCGCAAAGAGGAACAGGTGTAGCATTAAGCGGCTCTAGCGTAACGGTAGACGTAACATTAGTTGCTGATCCTGTTTACTCATCAAGTCATGGGTTAACGTTTACGACTGATTACAGCTATAATGCGTCAACACGTGTAATGACAATCGTAGCGAATCAAGAAGGCCGAGACCTTTATTCTGCATTGATAGATGATTTTATCTCGGAAACCTCTTTGAGGAACTGCCCTTTTCCTTTAGTCGCGGTCGGTCCTGATCGGATAGATTTTGCGGCCGTTGGGTATTACAACACAGCTACTACCGTAGGAGCCACGATAGATAGCGGTGATATCCAATTTTGGAAAGGCGCAGGGATGGAGTGGGAGCACGACACAACCGGCAATCCGACTAAAAAATACTATAGCATTAAATCTGCCAACACGTTACAAACTGGTTCAGTTGTTGGTTATACGCAGGTTAATAACGGCACCCCTTCAGCGGCAACATTAGTTAGTGATAAGGTAAATGAGGTTATTCAGTTCTTTGAAGACACAAATGGGGACGGTACGCCAGACTACAACTATACCGGGCACCTACTATTTAAAGGCTTTAAGACTGGATATTATCAAGCAAGGTGGGATGTAATAAACGACTCGGGGGTGAGTACGTTAGAGCCATACGAGTACACCATCAACCTGTTACAAGACGCTATAGCAGGGACAACGGGCGATCAGTCTATAACGATAACAACTCTAACAGATCATACGTCTAGTCCTAAAGTTGTTGGTAGCAAGAACTTCGATTATGAATTAGTAGACCCTGGAACTAATACGGCTGAGAACCTCTTATCTCAGTTTAACTATGATGTGTTTAATACGGTAAATACGTCAATCAGCGGGACTCTCTACACGTCTTATAAGGCGTTTGATCTACCTGATCTAATCATTGAGGCAGGCGCAAACTACGAAACAGAGCGGGGATATTTTGAGGGTGATGGAGCTGTTACGGATTTAAGCGGTGTTTATCTATCGAGATCAGCAGCAGATCATCCGAATATTTCTAGATTCCAATCTAACGACGGAACCTACTATGTACCTGCGGTGGTATCTAATATCAATGTCTCAGGGATGCCAACGGCAGGCGCTAATATTCGTTTACAGATTCACAACGAAACAGCCAAGACAGCGAGTACGTGGGCGGCAACAACGGCTTATAGTCTTGGTGATAAGGTCTTAAGATCAACGGGATTAGGTACAGAGCAAACCGCCGGTTTATACATGGTCTGTACAACAGCAGGTACGAGCAGTGGAAGTGAGCCTACATGGGATACAACGGTAGGCAATACAACGGCTGATGGTACGGTTACCTGGACGACATACGCAATACTATTCTACGACGCTGACCCCGCTTCAGCGAGCTATGCAGACTCTTACACGGATGGTGAGGAGTTCATAGACGGCGACACATGGCGAGTAAGATTTGCGGAGATGAATGGAGCTACGAGCTTTAAAACATATGAAAATACCGGCTTAGTAGGTTCAACAGGGTTTTCTGTTGTCGTTTCTGTTACCGCTGATTCTGTCTATGCTACAAATGCTATCGATGGATCAAGCACTACGGTAACTAATAAATTCACTGCTGATTTCACTAATAATGAAATAGACCTAGACACTAATACAGATTTCAAAGGCACCGAGACTTATGCTTATTATTGCTATGAGCTAACAGAGAGTAATGGAATGTACACGATTTGGGGCGCGATGACTGCTTTAGATGAATCTAATTATCGTAATGAGGTAAGCATATTTAGCATATTCCTTGACGAAACAGCAGGCTTTGTTAAACAGACAGATTCAGTCAGGCTGTTTAGAAGTGACGGCACGCGACCAGCGCGAGACCCAACCACCGGGGGTAATGGTATAGAGGTAAACTGGAGAAATCCTGTTTATGGCTATGATGCTGGGGGCGGTGGCTTCACTGCTTCAGATAGAGCTACACTTGACGCAGCAGCTACACAAGCAAGCGTTAATACAATTGATTCTAATGTTGACGCTATTCTATTAGATACAGCAGATATGCAACCTAAACTCGGTACTCCGGCTAGTGACATAAGCGCAGACATTGCAGCAGTCAAAGCAGAGACAGCTCTAATTGTAGCGGATACAAACGAGCTACAGGGAGACTGGGTAGACGGTGGTAGGTTGGATCTAATATTGGATGCAAGAGCTTCACAAAGCAGTGTAGACGGCTTAAACGACATATCAGCAGCAGATGTTAACGCACAATGTGATACAGCCATAAGCGATGCCTCATTGGCTACGGCTGCTAGTGTGGCTACGGTAGATTCTAATGTTGACGCGATAAAAGCTAAGACGGATCAATTGACGTTTACTAAGGCTAATGAATTAGATACTAATATCCAGTCTGTTAACGACGTTACCGTAACGGGTACAGGTGCAGACGGGGATGAGTGGGGAGCGTAATGGCTAGTTCGTGGGGGTTAAGCTGGGGCAGTTCATGGGGTGATTCGTGGGGAGCCATATCAACAGAGGTATGGACTCAACAAACCAATGATTTATCGACTTGGACTTTAGCAGCTAATGACTCAACGAGCTGGGTTAATCAGACTGTAGACGTGACAAGCTGGACAGTTGTCGCAAATGTCAATACAATGTGGGGTGTACAGAGCGTTGATTCAACTAGTTGGACTTTGCAAAGCAATGATTCAACAAGTTGGGTAGGGCAGGCTTTAAATAGCGATACGTGGACAGTACAGAGTGATAATGGTGAGGCTTGGTCAAATGCGTCAACAGATAATACAAGTTGGAGTGATCAAGCAGACGATGCTACTGGTTGGAGTCAGCAGTCTAATGATAACACTGCTTGGATACTACAGTAGTATTATTTAGTTGGAGGATAGCATGCCAGCAGGCAAGAAATATGGCGGTAGAGTAAAGGGGACGCCAAACAAAAAGACACAAGGCGTTATCGATAAACTGGCTGAACTGAAGTGTGATCCGATCGAAGGCATGGCAAAGATAGCAGAACAAGCTATGTCTGAAGGTGATTTACCATTGGCTGGTAATATGTATAAAGAGCTAGCGCAGTATGTTGCACCGAAACGAAAAGCTATGGAGATAAGCGGCGATAAAGATGCGCCGTTAGCTATTACTCAAGTAGAGAGGACTATAGTTGATACTCAAACGAAAGGTAGCTAGGGTTTTTCAGCCTCTTTTGGATGATGCTCGTTACAAAGGAGCTCACGGCGGAAGGGGAAGCGGGAAAAGTCATTTCTTTGCTGAGCAGCTTATTGAAGACTCGTTGTGTGAGCGTGGACTATTAAGCGTATGCATACGGGAAGTACAAAAGAGCCTTAAGGAATCGGCCTATCGTTTGTTAACAGGCAAGCTAAAGGAATTGAATCTAGGCGAGAAAGACGGCTTCAAGATTTGGAAGGATCGGATAGAGACACCCGGAGACGGTCAGATCATATTTCAGGGTATGCAGGATCACACGGCGGAGAGTATTAAGTCTTTAGAAGGCTTTAAGAGAGCATGGGTTGAAGAGTCACAGACGTTATCAGCTCTTTCAATGCGCCTGTTAAGGCCAACGATTAGGGCTGAGGGATCACAGATATGGTTTAGCTGGAACCCGCGAAGAAAGAATGATCCTGTTGATGAGCTGTTGAGACAAGGAGAGCCGCCTACTAATTCGGTAGTTGTACAGGCTAACTGGTCTGATAACCCCTGGTTCCCGAGTGTGTTAGAGGCTGAACGAGTAGATTGTTATCACCAGGATCCCGATCAGTACGGGCATATATGGGATGGTGATTACATAAGCGTTGCAGAAGGCGCTTATTACGCTAAGCACTTAGCATTAGCCAGGAAAGATGGAAGGGTAGGAAGGCTTAGAGAGGATCCTTTATTGCCTTTTAAACTGTTTACGGATATCGGAGGAACAGGGGCTAAAGCGGATGCATTCGCAATGTGGGCGGCTCAATTTGTCGGAAAAGAGACAAGAGCTTTGAATTATTACGAAGTTCAAGGCCAGCCGTTACAGCACCATTTGAATTGGATGCGAGAAAGCGGCTATACTAAAGCTAATACAAAGGTTTATCTTCCACATGATGGGAGCACAAACGATAGAGTTTATGACGTTTCGTACGAATCAGCGTTTAAGCAAGCAGGCTATCAGGTAGAAGTAGTACCAAACCAAGGCAAGGGTGCGGCATCAAAAAGGATCGAAGCAGGCAGAAGAGTATTTAGTAACTGCTGGTTTGATTCTGAGAGGTGTGAAGGTGGCTTAGAAGCTTTGGGCTGGTATCATGAGAAGAAAGACGAGGCAAGGAATATAGGATTAGGTCCAGAACACGACTGGTCCTCACATGGCTCTGATGCGTTCGGATTGATGGCGATTGTTAGAGAGAGACCTACGCCAAAGTGGGATAAGATTAAATACCAAAATCAGGGGATTGTATGAGCATACGACTAACAGTAGAGGTTAACAAACTTAAAGAGCAAGTGTTAGAGCTACAAAAGCAGGTAGCAGAGCTTAAAGAGCGAAAGAAACCAGGTCCCAAACCGAAGGCTGTTGTAAATGGCTAAAATGAAAGAGCATGAACTACTAGCGATAGTAGAACAAGCAAGAGATGACGCTGTAAAGAATCAGGGGAAGTTTGTAAGCGACTCTGAGGAGTTTCTACAGTATTACCTTGGTCATCCCCTTGGTAACGAGGTAGAGGGGCAATCAAGCGTTATCAGTACCGATTGTTCACAAGTAGTTGATAGTGACATGACTTCTCTTGCTAGAATGTTTCTCGGGCCTCAAGAGGTTATGGAGTTCACGCCTCAGATTGGTTCTGAAGCTGACGTAATTGAAGCAGAGCAGAAGACTAAGTACATAAACTATCTCATAAGAGGTCAACAGGACTCATTCAGGATTATTCACGGATGGCTTAAAGATGCTCTTATACAGAAGATTAGCGTATTAAAATACGAGTATTACGAAGAGGAGAAAGTAAAGGTTAAGGAGTTCGATAACTTATCTGATGATGAGCTCATCTTATTAACCGAAGACCTGAAGAACCTTGAAGACGAGTTTGAGATTGTAGGGCGTGACCGTGACGAAACCGGCAACTACATCAAGATCGAATTAAAGAGAACAGAGAAAGGTGTACGTTACTCTAAGATACCTCTCGAGAACTTTGTCGTTTCTCGTAACGCTACATGTAAAGATGATGCCGAGATTGTCGGAGATATTACCTTAATCTCTAAAGGCGATCTCATAGGGATGGGTTACGACGAGGAGCTTGTTAAACGTTTGCCATCCAAAGAACACAGCGTTAAGGACTCTAATTTATCAGCTGTTAGATTCCATTCAGAGGGTGGTGAGGACATATCGGAAGACGTCAAACATTGGGCATCTGAAGAGGTAGAGGTTTCTGATCTTTATATCTTAGTTGACTATGACGGCGACGGATTAGTTGAAAGAAGACGTGTAATACTTGCTGGTAATGAGATCTTGGAGAATGAGCAATTGGACCACGTTCCATATGCTCTTTTGTCTGCTGATCTGATGCCTGATTCTCTTATTGGTAGGTCATTAGTAGAGATTACTAAAAAGACTCAAGACATTAAAACGGCAATGTATAGACAGATCCTTGATAACATGTATCGTGTAAATAGTGCGCGTGTTGTCGTTAACGATATGGATACAAACATTGATGACTTACTTGTTAACAGACCGAACGGAATTGTAAGAACTAACAACCCTACTCCTGCTAATGCTGTGGCTATGCTTCAAACTCCATACATTGGGGACAAAGCTTTACAAGTGGTTCAATACGTTGACTCAGTACGTCAACAAGACACAGGTGGGATCATAGCTAACCAGGGTTTAGACTCTGACCAACTACATAACGAGACAGCAACGCGGTTCAAGGGCGTTGAGAGAGCCGCTACAGCCAAGGTAGAGCACATAGCCAGGGTGTTTGCTGAGACAGGCTTTAAAGAGCTATACGAAGGCATGGCGTGGCTTGTGTCGCACTACCACAAAAATAAGGTTGAGATCATCTATCAGGGCGAACAGATGATGATTGATCCTAGGTTCTGGAAGTATGACCATAGCATACGGTCTAATGTTGGATTAGCCGCGAGTACGGACGAGGCTTTAACGTCAAACTTAGGCAATATCCTGACAGCTCTATTGTCGTTTAAAGAGCAAGGTATGACTCTTGTTGACGAGAAGAAGATATTTAATACCATGGATAAGATCATTAAATCTATGGGGATGCATTCTTCGCAAGAGTTTGTTAATGATCCTGAGAAACCTGAACAAGTCTTAATGGCTGAGAACGAACAACTGAAGATGATGGTTGCTCAGTTACAACAACAAGTTCAATCTAATCCTATAGCTGAAGCTGAGATGATCCGAGCGCAGGCTAAACTATCTGAAGCAGAGAACAGGCAGCAGATAGAAGCGGCTAAGATGCTACAGAATCAGGACCAGTTCGAGCAGCAGCTAGAATATGACTATACAAAACTAGAAGTTGACGCAGCTACAGACATAATAGGGAAAGGCGTAAGTGGATAAAGACTCAAGAAACAAGGCTCATAACTCCATTTCAAGAGCAGAAAGAGCGAGAATGATTATGCAAGACGAGATGCTACAAGAGGCATTAACGTCGATTAAAGGAGAGATTTACGCTAAGTTTCAGCGGACCAAGTACGACGAAACAGAACAGCGTGATGAATTATGGCGCAAGACGCAGGCTATTAATGCGTTTGAGTCATATTTAGAGCGAGTCATGACCGACGGGTTATTGGCTCAAGAAACTTTAAAACTTAACCAATAGGAACACCCTTTTATGGATTCCGATAACGCCGACGCATTAGCGTTTTTAAGATCTAAGCGAGCAGACGACACTCAAAGTGCACCCGAAGCGAGCGAGGAGAACCACGTTCATGAAAGTGAAGAAGTGGATGCCGACTCTGACTTGGAAGATGAGGCGCAACAGGAAGAAACGATTGAAACTTATGACGAGGAAGAGGAATCATACTTCGACATTGACGGCGAAGAGATCACCCTCAACCAAATCAGAGAGTGGAAGCGCGGATTCTTGAGAGAATCAGATTATACGCAAAAGACTCAGTCTTTGAGTGCGGAGCGTAAAGAGTTTGAAGGGATGAAGGCTAAAACGCAGGAGAAGCTGCAAAAGCTTGATTCCACAATCTCTGATCTTGAATCTCTATTGCAGACTGAAGAAGATGCTATTGATTGGGACGAACTGATTGAGACAGATCCTTCTCAGTATTTGAAGCTACAAAAGAAGCAGGCCGATAGACGTAGTAAGCTAAAGGCAGCTCAAGATAAGCGACAAGCTGAGGTGAGTAAAGCTCAAGAGGATTATCTCAAGCAACAGATGGTTAAAATGCGTGAACTAGCGCCTGATTGGATAGATGAGACTGGGAAGTATACAGATTCAATGTCTAGTGATATAGGTAATATTCAAGCATATTTACAGTCTAAAGCTTTTTCTTCTGACGACATTAACCAGGTTGTTGACGCGAGGTTATGGGCAGTATTTAGGGATGCGGCTAGATACAATTCTCTAAAAGACAAAAAGCCTAGTGTTGACAAGCAAATGAAAAAAGCGCCAAAGGTTATCAAGCCTACTAAAGGATCTCGAAAGGCTGTTAAACCGTCTCGTTTAGATGATGCGGCCAAGCAGTTTAAAAGGTCTGGAAGTGAGAAAGATGCCTTGGCTTATTTAAAAGCTAGGAGAAACTAAAATGGCACAGCCAGCAGATACTTTTTCAAGTTATGACGCGGTGGGGAACCGAGAAGATCTTTCGGACTTCATTTCAATGATTTCACCAACCCGAACCCCTTTTCAAAGCGGAGTAGGCCGACGTTCAGCTAGTTCTACTAAAGTAGAATGGCAGCTAGATTCGTTGGCCGCTGCTTCCGGTTCGAATGCAGTGATTGAAGGGGATGATGCAACTACTGATGCATCAACCGCTACCTCTCGAGTGTTTAACTACACTCAGATCCTAGACAAGGTGCCTCGTGTTACCGGTACTCAACGAGCCCTTGATTCAGCCGGTAGAGCTGATGAAATGGATTATCAAATCATGAAGCGCACTAAGGAGATCAAACGAGATCTTGAGACTTCATTACTTGCTAATAACGCTCAAGTAGCTGGTAACGACACCACAGCACGCGAGATGGGTGGGGCTGAGTCTTGGATAGCAACTAACACAAATCTAGGTAGCGGTGGTTCAGCGCCTACTGGTGACGGCACTGACGCGCGTACTGGCGGTACTGATCGAGCATTCACTGAATCTCTTTTAAGTGACGTTATTAAGCAATGTTACGACTCAGGTGGTGAGCCCGGTACTATTTCGACTGGGTCCTTTAATAAGCAGGTCCTTTCACAGTTTAGCGGTGGCTCTACGTCTAATATCGACGCAGAGAAAAAGACCATTGTTAACGCTGTTGATGTGTATGTGTCTGACTTTGGCACCATGGCTGTTGTTCCTAACCGTTTTCAGGTGGCAGAATCTGTTCTGGTGCTTGAGATGGATAAGTGGGAAATTGCAGAGCTTCGACCGTTCCAACGAATGGACCTTGCTAAGACTGGCGACACAGACCGAGTGCAGTTGTTGATGGAAGTTACTCTAGTTTCTGTCAATGAAGCGGCCTCGGGCATTATCTCGGACCTTACTACAAGTTAATGAAAGCTCTTTACTTTAAGGAGGTGATCAATGTCTGCTTTTGACGGTAATGTGTCGTTTTTAAACGGCTATCTCGCAGATATCTCTACAGCTGGTCAGTGTTATATACCAGTTCCTGATAATTGTGAGGGTGAAATTATCGAAATACGCTCGGCGCTCGGAGGCGCTATTGGTACTGCTGATGCTACTCTTACTCCAAAGATTGGCGGCACTGCGGTAACTAATGGCGCTATTACTGTGACACAAAGTGGTTCAGCGGCTGGTGATGTAGATGTATCACGACCAACCGGGGCCAGGACTGTAGCGGCTGGTGATGCCATCGAGATTGAAACCGATGGCGCATCCAGTAACACAGTTGAAGTGTTCTTTACTGTAGCGATTTTACGTTAATACAATGCCCTCCTTCGGGAGGGCTATTGAGGTGACTATGAAGTGTATGAAGATTTCAGTTGAGGGCGTTGGAGCCACTACGAGTGGCACTAGTGCTAGATCAGCTATCCCTAATGATGCATCGGGAAATAAAGCTAAATATGTTTTAATCTGTAGCGGTGGGACGGTGTTTTTCCTCCCTGGCGACTCAACTGTTGACGCTACAAACTCCTCTCCAGTAGTTGGTGCAGACTCTCCGGTTCTTTTAGATGTTTCGGGGCATTCCCATATAGCTTATCTGCAAGGGACTGCTGGCGCTCGAATAACCATTACTCCGGTGGAATTCTGATGAAAGCGATAACGGAAAGAGACGGCGACGTAACAGAGATTTATCACAAAGACCCGCACGATGATAAGTTTCACGTTCAGATCGTTCAGGATGTTAGCCAGTATTTAAGGGTTAATCAGCATGAGAGGCACCAAACAGAACGGGGTACGCCTTATTCTAATAAGTCTGCTTTTCATAAAGTGGCCTCTATCCCTGAGGTTGTCATTGCTCAGTGGTGGAAAGAATTAGGCTCTAATCCCTTGGCTAAGGAGAATAGGCGCTGGTTAGTAGCTAAATTAAACTCTAACGAGTTCAAGAAGCTCAGAACGAGAGAGGGCCAAATTTAATGGCTATCGACAGCTATGCCAATCTGAAGCAAGCTATAGAAAGATTCAGTCATAGGACGGACATTTCTGACCTTATTGACGACTTTATAGACCTTGCTGAGAACACGATTGATAAACAGCTGAGATTAAGGGCTAACGAATCCAGAGAAAGGGCTGCGGCTCCTACTTCTGATCGCTTCCTTGCGCTTCCTACTCGTTTTATTGAGATGCGTAGACTACAGCTGATTAATGGATCGGTGACTAAAGACATTAAATTCAAAGCGCCGGAAGCTCTTAAGATTGCCGACACTAGCGGTGAGCCTAAGTATTTCACCATTACCTCTCAGATAGAGTTCGACAGGACGCCGTCATCGGCTTATACAATCGAGATGGTGTTTTACAAAGGTCTTAACCCCCTTTCGTCTTCGAACACGTCTAACAACGTCTTAACTAACTATCCCGATCTTTATCTATACGCCTCTTTGTACCATTTAAATAACTGGACCGGGGACGATGAGCAAATGGGTAAATATTTAAACCTGTTTAACGCTGCTTTAACCTCTGCTAACAAGCAGGAAATGCGGGGAAGGTTTGGAGCTGCTCCGGTAATTGGTTTAGAGGGGTGGACGCCTTGACCTATCAGACTATCAAGGCAAATCTGGTAGGCGGTTCTAATCCGAATAGAACCAGGTCTATATCGCAAGAAAGAACCTTGAACATGTACCCTGAGCCCGTCCCTAGTGGCGCGTATCCCTCTGTATTGCTTCCTTGGCCTGGTAGCAAGACTTTCTCAGATGGAACCGGCTCAGGAGATCCTAGAGGTATATACACGCATAATCGAACGGGCGTTGTGTATAAGGTTGTTGGAACCTCTCTTTATTCTGTTGGCTCAGACGGGGTAGAAACATCTATCGGAACAATTAGCGGCTCAGGCTTGGTATTATTTGAGTCTGTAGAGGATTCTGTAGGAGATATAGCGTCCAAACTATTAATAACTTCAGATACGAATGGTTACGTTTACAACATAGACACAAACACGTTAACAACCGTTACAGATGGCTCATACAGTCCTGGGGGCTCGGTTGTATCAATAAATACTTTCGTTATCTGGCAGCTATTAGAAGACAATTACGCAGTTGCTGACGTGGGCAACCCTGAGTCAATCCAAGGGGAGAATGTTTCAACCGTTCCCTCATTTGCTGATGACCTAGTTCAGATCTATAGATTCAGAGAAACCATCTATATGATGGGTGCTCGGTCGATAGAGCCTTATTATGATGGTGGTGCAGGCACTAACCCTTTAGTAGCTGTTCAGTCTGGAACATCGCCTGTGGGGCTGATTTCTAGGGGCTGTGTGTGCTCTAACGAAAACTTAATGTATTGGGTTGGCAATGATAAGATTCTTTACAGAACGAACGCCTATGAACCGCAAAGCGTCACTACTCCTTCAGTAGCTAACAAGTTAAAAGACTACGACTTTACCGGCGCTAGGGTTCGATGTATAAAGCAAGATGGCCAAAACTTTGTAATGATCCTGACCTCTTCGGCGAGCTGGGTTTACTCTGAAGCAACTAATTTCTGGTTTGAATTAGCTTACAAGGCAGGGGAAGAGATCTATCTAGGCTACGACTATACATATGCTTATGGGAAGCACTTAATACAGTCTAAAGTTGACGGAAAAGTACTAGAACTGGATGACGACACCTTCACTGATGACGGTCAAACCACTATTAGAGAAAGAGTTACAGCGCCTATTAACGCCTCCGCATTGGGCAAGGATGGCGGTAGAATGATGATGAAAAGAGCTGAAATCATCATGGAAACGGGGATAGGCAATCTCATAGAAGAAGATCCTGTAGTTATGGTTTCTGTTTCTGTTGACGGCGGCCAGACGTTTACCAATGAACAATGGATATCTGCTGGAAGAGATGGAGAGAATAGGATAAGGGTCGAGTATTACGCCATGCTTTCTTTCCGACAGATCCAATTCAAATTAAGGACGAGTTCGGCTAACTTCTTCACGTTCCACTCTTTAGCGGTAGATCTTAAGATGGGGGGTGAGTTTTGACGGACTTATCGCCGTTTCACTATCCTATTCCCAAGAAGTTCTTAAGTGACCCTGAATTAAGGCAGTGGGTGACGTATTTGCATAAGCATTTACAGCAAACATGGGTGAAGTTGGGCGGTTCTGAAGATGCCATTGAAACAACGGTTGTCAGGGATGCCTACGACTCTACAATGTACGCCTCGGGATTAGAGGAAGCATTCAGAAGGATCGAGTGTTTAGAGAAGAGGAACCTATACCAGCCCGTCAATGAAGAAGCTTTAAAGAAGATATCTGAACTTGAAAACGGGCTTTCGTATGGTGAATCGCCAAAGATTAAGGAGCTAACTACAAAGACTATCGATAGAGAAGAGTTCACGGCGACTGACTTTATGTTCGTCAACGCTACTAATAATTCAACTCTTACTCTGCCAGCTAACCCTGTTACTAACAGTATTGTTATCTTTACAAAAGACGCTACTAGGTTTAAATTAAAGGGTAATGGTAAAAAGGTTAATGGGTCTTTTAGTGACATAGTATTTTACAAAGAGCGCTTAGCCAGACAGGTGCACTACTTTATAGACGTTGATGAGTGGTTTTTTATATGAGCGTTAATGGCGATAATTTTGTTAGAGAAGAGTATAATACTCAACTATTAGAGGAAATACGCAATTTATTAATCTTATTAGCGGCAATGTTCGAAGCAGTACATGAAACAGGTTTAGAAAACGACGGTGGAGAGGGCATAGACCATGGCATTTAGAGGTGTGACAGGTAACATACCCGACGTAACAGACGATCATCAATTGAAGATTACTGGTTCTGTTGAAAGCGATTTAGAGTATGCTTCAGAAGTTAACGGGAAAGCATATAGCTGGAGCAGCTCTTTTGCTACGGCCGGAACAGATGTTGAAGTTATCTCTATAAAGAACACGTCATCTTCTGACGTTTTGGTTATAGATGAAATTGTCGTATGTGCTGCTGGGGCATGTGTGTTCACATTATTTGAGGTCACAAGCGGCACGGCGGCAGGCACTACGATAACCGGGCAAAACCTGAATTTAAGCTCTGGTTTAAGCGCGGCCGCCACAGCATACGGTAATGCAGCGGTTACAGGGTCATTATCGGGTAACACTCTAGCGTATCAGTGCGTAACAGCAGGTGATAGTACGATACTTGATACTAAGGGCGGTCTTGTTTTAGGCCAAGACGATGAAATAGCTTTAACTGCTAGCGCTAATACAACTGTATACCTCACTTTGATTGGACATTACAAGGAACTCTGATGCCACAGCGCACTATGCTCGAGGATGCAAAAGGGAACATTCTTGCGACCAAACAAGATAACGGCTACACGACCTTACGAGTCGCATCGACTGACGCTTATGACTGGGACTCTAAAACTAAGCTTTTGTTGAATGAGGAGTATGGGCCTAATTTTAATCAAGACGCTGAGCCAAGCGGTACACCCGATGGAATTCATAACGGCACCGACACAATTTTGTGGACCGCTACGGCGCTTAGTGGAAACTGGGATTTTGCGTCTACTGCACAAGCGCAAACGGGCACCAAGTCAATTGATGGCACAGGCACACTAAACAATAGTCAAGCGGAGCTGGAACGGTCGAGCGCGATTGACCCTAGGCCGTACAACTCTTTAAGCGGTGGGATTTATCTAACTTTTTTTAATCCTGCTGCTAACGAGATCAGATTAAGGTTTAGGTTAGCTGGTGTTGATGTCGGGCAAGAGGTTAATCTAGGCGATGTTATTGATGCGTCGACTTTAAACTCTTGGCAAAACTTCAACATTCCGTTAAGCGATTTTGATTTAACGGGTGACGTGGACCAGTTAATAATCACAACTAAGCGTCAAGGTGATAAAGCAGCCAATTTTTATCTAGATAATATACAAATCGAAGAGGCGGGCTCATCTGTGTTTTATGCTGAGCCTGCACCAGGCAAGATCTTTGAGATTCAAACAGTTGAGGTTTTGATGGTTGACGCAATATCAACAGCCCTTCTAAACAGCTCAATGCCCGCGTTATCGTATGATAAATTTTTGAACGTAAACACGTTAAACACTGGAATCACGATTCGACGTTTCAAAAACAATAAAGCTGTATTTTCTTTGACTGCACGAAAGTTAGGCGATTTATTGTATGGTAATTTTACAATTACAGACATGATAAGCGATGGCACAAACACATTATTAAAGTTGAGAATGAAGCTTGATTGGTGGGCTCCGCTAGACTTTAGAACTAGGGATCGTGTCGAAGTTGTGATATCTGATGATTTGAGCGGATTAATTGAAGCTAAAGCAATGATACGCGGTAGAGAGAGGTCCTATTAATGGCTACAACACCAACCCCGTTTTTTGATCCACAGTTATTAGGGACAAGTATAGGGACTCTCTATACTACGCCAGCATCCACCACGTCTATTATTAAGCATCTAGCCTTAAAGAATGTTACGACTGGAGTCGTGGAGGTTACTATTCACATCGTTCCAGCTGGTGGAGTTGCTGGGGATGCAAACGAAGCATTTAAGCGAAAGCTGGCCGGTGAGGAAGATATTCAGGTATACTCTTTAATTAATGAGAATTTAGAAACAGGCGCAACAATCCAAGCCTTATGTGATACGGCAAGTGCGGTATCTATTCGGGGCGGTGGTAATGAGGTTGTAAGTTGAGGGTAGCTACTCTTGATGACAAACCATGGATGGATGAGTTGATAAGGTCTGAATGGGCGAATGTATCGGATGATCATTCTGATATTGATAATATTTATTTTGATCCATCTAGGATGATTAGTTATATAGATGATGGCTTCATTGCTAATATAGAATAGGGGTGTATTATGGTATGGGGTGCGATACTAGGTGGTGCCGCTGGTTTATTGACCGCGCATCAACAATCAAAGGCAGCAAAGAAAGCGTCTAGCGCGCAGGAAAGAGCAGCAGATGAAGCGGCACAAGTCCAGCGTGAAGCCATGCAATCATTTAGAATGGCCTCAGAGCCCTTCAGATTTGGTGCACAGCAGTCTATTAACCCTCTTTTAAGCCTGTTAGGTATAGCGCCCGTAGCCCTTCCTACAACGCCTGTTTTTGACATGATGACAGGGTTGCCTAGGCCAGATCCCACAGACAGGATAGCGGAGATTAATGCTAGACTTGAAGAATTAAGAGCTATTAGACCGCCTGACGAAAGCAATAATCCGATGGTTTTTAAGGATCCTAATCGAATGCCTGGCAACATTTCTAATCGCTTGCCTAAAGATAAGCTTGGGGGTTAATCATGCCAGTAAAATACTTTTCATCCAAGAAGGGCCGTACTCTAAACCCTGAATGGGTGTGGTGGGAACAGGCAAAGGAAAATCTAGGCATAGACCATGTGCCATCTGTGAAGGGTGGAACGTCCCGACAGGGTAAGCTGGTTGCAGAAGAAGTAGAAAGGCTTAAACTTGAAGCTGCTGGTATACAGGACAAGCCTGTTAATGATCTAACACAGGAGGAGAAAAAAGCTTTTGATGATGCTTATATATTAGATGAGCAGGTAACTTCACCCGAAGTTGATAAGGCTTTGAAGTCTTTTTGGCCTGGGCCTACTGGTGACATGAGTAGAGTCGGACTAGGGCCAAGGCGTGAGGAATTTGTAAAGGAAGCAGCAGCAAGGCCTGCGCCTGTAGCTGATATGCAGCCAGACGCTATACAATCTGAAATCGCCGAACTAGAAGCAGAATTAGCCACTTTAACGCCTCAGACACCTGAAGTTATTGACGGTCAATTAGCTGGCTTCACTCCACCTCAAGCACCTGAATTACCTGGCGCTGAGATCTTAGAGAACCCACTTTTAAAAGCGATACAGGATGACGTTCAAAGGCGTGTTTTTGCTGGCCAAGCTTCACGAAGAAGAATAGCGCCTACTGAAACAGCCGTCGCTTTACAAAATGCGTTAATGCCAAATGCTTTAAACCTTGGATTGACTCAGCAAGCAAGAGAGCAGGAACAGCAACAGCAGAACATCTCTAATTTAATGAGATTATTTGGAATGGGTGGGAATATCGCAGCAGGCCAAGGAACAGTTGGAACCACAGCGGCCGGTGGGATAGGCTCAGCATTGCAAGCAGGTGGAGCAGCACAAGCGGGCGGTGCGTTAGGGCAAGCTCAAGCGATAGGCGGTGGATTGACTAGTCTTTTCGGGCAAGGTGGGTCATTCCAAGGCTTATTTAACCAGCCCTCCCCCGTTCAGCATTTTACCGGTGAATACGGTGGGGTATCAGGCTGGAGACCCATAGTTCAAGGCGAGGTCGCGGCTGGGCCGCTAACTGGATCGGGATCTTTTTTCGGGCCTTAATGAAAAAGGTGAAGATATGATAGATATACCGCACGCAATCAGAGCAATGCAGCAAGCAAATCAGGCTCAAGAGTTTAATCAGCTAAAGATGATGCAGGCTAGGCAGGCTTTCCCGATTCAACAGCAGCTACAACAGCTAAAGCTACAACAAGCTCAACAGTCTTTACCAATGCTGCAACAGCTACAACAGCTAAAAATGCAACAGGTTCAACAGAATCTAGCGATGGGAGAGCAGGAGCAGCAAGCACAACAAGCTCAAGCGCAAAGAGCTCAGGCGGTGATGCTTGGCAATCTAGCAGAGCAGGCGTTAAACATTGAGGATGAGGACGTAAGAAACACCTTCATTCTAGGCGCAGCTCAAAAAGCGGGGGTGCCTTTAGACGACCCAAGTCAGGTTACTGATGACGATTTGCAACAGATGGTAGCGGTTAGGAACGTTATACAGCCAGGCACAAGAGATTCCAAGTTTGGCCGAGCATTTCAGGCGGTTGACGATCAAGGAAATTTAGTTTGGGCTCAGGTTGACGACCAAGGAAGAAAGCGGGTTATAGAGGGTTTGCGCCCCCTTGATATACAGCAGCAGCGGCTAGACTTGAGAAGGGAGATTGCTACAGGCAAGGCAGAGAGGGAAGAGAAGAAGTTTGAAGCAAAAGAAAAAGAGGTGAGAGAAACAAAACAAGCAGACATGAACGCATTAACTAACACGCTCTCGCAAGTTGACGCGATTATTAATGACCCCGACTTTAGCGGGGCTGTTGGCCTTATAGATCAATTTACAGCTAGAGCGGGCGCGGCTTTCGGTACTAAGGCTGGCGTAGTAAATAGAAGGGCTGGTCGCCTCCTTAATACATCTATAGTTAAGATAGCTAAGAGCTTAGGGGCCAACCCCACAGACCGAGATATGGTCATATTGAAAAATACTCAGCCAGACCTAAGCGACCAGCCAAAAGTATGGCAGGACTGGTATGAAAATGAATTAATTCCAGCGGTTAACGCAAGACTTAGCGCTGCCGGGCAGGATGAAATAAGGCCTATTAGTCCTGAACAGAGTGAAGTCAGGCGAAGACGTTACAACCCACAAACGAGGCAATTTGAATAATGCCAACTATTGTTGAAGTGAACGGAGAAGAATTAGAGTTTCCTGACTCCATGAGTGATGAGGAAATAAAAGCCGTGTTGGATGAGCAGTTCTCTACTGGCCAGCCTGAGTTAACTGCTCAAGGTGGAGGCCCGTTAGGAGAGGTTCTAGGCGGTCTAGAAACTGCTGGAACTGTTGTAAGTTCTGCAATAGCTGAGCCTATAGCCGGGCTTGCGGGCTTAAGCTCTGGCGTTATAGACATTGCAACAGGGCGGCCGTTTCAAGGTGGTGACGTGGTTGAGATGGTGCGGGACGCTCTTACATATGATCCCCGAACACCGGAAGGTGAAAGGAATATACAAAGAATAGGCCAATTTTTAGAGCCTGTAGCTGAAGCAATGGAAGCAGCAGAAGAAACAACCGGTGAGGTTGGGTTTGAGGCTGGCGGGCCGTTCGTTGGTGCTTTGGCTTCGGCTCTCCCCGCTTTAGGGTTAGAGCTTTTGGGCGTTGGCGCGCCTAAAGCAGCGGCTAAGATTGCAAAAAGCAGAGCGGGCGTTTTATCTGAAGAGGCAGGGAAGATATCAAAGCAAGCTGATGACATGGCGAAGTTAGCTAGAGCTGAAGATCTAGAAAGTGTCGTCGAACAGATCTCAAGGGCTGACATTGATGACATGGCCGAGATAGTAGATTTGGACCCGGCATTCATAAAAGCTTCGGATGAATTAGGCGTTGATGTTGAACCGCTTGCGTCCTTTGCCAGTAAGAATCCACAATTCAGAAGTATTGAACAGGCTTTATCAGCCATCCCAGGCTCTGAGCTTGATGCTCAAGGCAGGGCGTTCGTAGGTGCGGTGAGCAAAAAGGCTGATACTTTAATTGAAAGGTATGGTGGGACCCTTGATAAAGCCAATTTAAGCGAGAGATTTAGGCAGGAGACCTTTGCTACTATTGACCAACTTTTTGAACAGGCTGATGAGCTATACAATAAGTTAGATAACGCCATACCTAAAACTACATCCGTCAATCCTACGCAAACTTTAGCGTTTATAAACAAAAAAGGGCTTGAGGGTAAGCTACCGCCACTGCTTGCGGAAATTAAAAAGGATCTAACCCCGGAAACTAAAAGAGTAGTAGGCGTTACTGGATTGACTACTGATGTTCCAACTAAGCAGGCAACCTTTGGCAGGCTAGCCCAGTTAAGGCGCGATGTGGGCCAAGCTATACAAAAAGGAACGGGGCCATTCAAGGACGCTGAAACAGGCTTATTGAAGGCCGTATATTCAAGGATGAGGACAGACCAAGATAATGTAGCTAAAGCTAGGAAGATATTTGACGTTTCAAAAGCTGCTGATGGTCTAGTGATTCAAAGGAAGATGCTAGAGGACTCCATGAAAAGGCTTTTGGGAAATAAGCTTTCCGGAACCTTAACCGTCAAGGGTGGCACCGAGATACGCAGGCTTGTTAAACAAGGCGACATACAAAGGTTCAAAGAGTTTGTTAACGACGTACCTGAAGCCTTTAGGCAGGAGGTTGTGGTATCTGCTTTGAACGATATTTTCAAAGGTCGCGGAGTAAACCAACAGGCTTTAAATGTAACTGAGTTTTCTAAATTAATGGATGACCTAGACAGGCAGCCTACGCTAAAAAACGCATTATATAGCAACTTGCCGAGCGGTGCCGGTAGAGATCTTGATAACCTGCATAAGCTGGCGAAAGGCATAAGTGTAGCGCAACAGGACAAAGTCCGAACCGGGATAGTTACAACGCTTTTCGATGAACAAACCGGGTTGCTTAGGAAAATGATTGGCAAAGGCGCTCAAATGGCTGTAGGTGGCGCAGTAGCTAAAACTACAGGATCTCCGTTGCTTGCTAGTGTTACTGCTGACTTCTTGAGTGCTAGGACGTCAAAATCCCAAGCCGTGGGAGATCTTTTAGCGTCTGACCAATTCAGAACCTTGATAACTGACTCGGTAAGATCGGGCGTTATTGAGGGTGGAAGAATAACGCGCAAGCTCAAGCAGGCAGAAAAGCTTATGGAGAAGAGCGAAAAATACAAGGCTTGGGCTGATACTTTATCAGAGAGTGAGAAAGCTCAACTTGCTAGCGTTGGCTTAATATCTTATTTACTTGATGAACAAGAGGTTGAAGAGAATGTCCTGGACTCCAATTAGTGGAACAGTACCGCAATACCAACAGAGCACTGGAGACCTTGCTAGTGCGTACTATTTAAAAGCCTACGCTGCGGGGACATCCACAGCTATAAACATGGCCACCGATTCCACTGGAGGCACCACGCTAGATAAAATCCAAATAAACTCTAGCGGTTATCCTGTAAATTCTAGCGGTGGTGTGATAATCCCTCACGTATCTCAAGCGTATAAACTAGTCCTATATAAAAACTCAACCGACGCTGACAACAACACAACAGCCAATGCTGATTGGGTTATTGATAGCCTATCTCAGAGTGCAGCAGCGGTATCTAGTCAGAATGTTGAGATTGAGTATCAAAACGGTTCAGCAGCTACTGCTAACAAGTTCACCCTTGCTAGACTTGTATATACGGTTGGTGTGAATAATCTAGCGATCTTTGAAAACGGACAAAGATTAAGATTAGGCTCAAGCTACGACTACACAGAGACCTCTAGCACTGAAGTAACCTTAACTTATACCCCATTGGATAACGCTGTATATACGTTCGTGCAAGGTGAAACGACCACATCTACAGTATCAGACGCTTCAGCAGTAACTTACACCCCCTCCGGATCTGGAGCTGTTGCTACTAATGTTCAGGCTAAGTTGCGGGAGAGTGTTTCGGTAAAGGATTTTGGTGCGGTTGGTGATGGGGTTACTGATGATAGTAGCGCGATAAATTCGGCGCTATCAGCATCTAAAGTTGTGAGGATTCCCCAGAATTTTTCGTGCTTGATATCGTCCAATATAGACGTGCCTTCATCTGGCTGCTCAATAGTTGGTGAAGGATTTACAAGTAAAATAATATTCTCAGGGAATAACCGCAGGATCAATACTAATTACGGCGACTTTGCCATGATGAATTTAGAAGTTGACGGGCAGAAGCCTACCGTGGGGTATGAGACAACGGACAATACAGACTATGGATGCCTAGTTGGAGATTCTGTAGCCGGCACTATCTCAGGCTTTCTTTTTGATAGGGTGCGGTTTAAGGATATCGGGCTTGATGGAATCAGGCTAGAAAATTGTAGTAATGTTACAACAACAGAAACATGTGAATTTATTAATTGCAGAAGGTGGGGAGTAACTATCATTCCTGACGCTTACGCGATGGATAACGTAAGCATAAAAGGGTATTTTGATTCAGATTACGGTGGAGGACCTGTAGGCAAGGAGTACCCACTAGGCGCTGTGGATACCGAGCCAAATGCGGCACATCCTTCGCTAGACATGACTAACATTAGATATTCGGACATTCATTCAAACACCGGCGAGATAGCTATACTAGACAAAGAATTTGATACTCTCGACTCGACCATGACTAACGTTAGTGTCACTAATGGCGTACTGAGGGTTTATAACAATAGGTTTAATATTAAGGGCGCAGATGTTAGCGGGTCATCTGGTTACTTTAAGGCAGATATTACAGACTCAATAGCTACTGAGATTAATCACGTAGATGTAACCTTTACAAATACCGGCAGGTCAGAGGTTAGGGACTCAACAAACAACAGGTTGAATCTGATAGCGGCTGATTATGTTGACGAGTCAGCGCTAGGTATAGGTGTTTCAAGCTCTGGAACTGGAACTTCATCGGGCAAGGTTTTAACAGACGTTGATGGGGAGTCTGTTTATTTAAGACAAATGAGCCTAACCACCGGAACAGGAACATACCTATTCCCACAAACCCTTAACGCGACAATATCCACTAACGACCAAGTTATACTTTATTTAGAGGTGGAAAGGACGGATAGCAATATCGTGACCGCTCCATTCTTCTTTGTGAGCATTGGGTCTGCTGGAAATATCGTTTCAACAACAAAGTTACTTAGCACTGGCGTTAATAAGATGTGCATTGCTTTGCAGTCTGGCGCTACCGTCGCCTCATGCCCAATAAACTTTGGCCTAAGCGGTACGGTAAATGCTCAGGTAGATTGCTTAATTAGAAAATGCTTTCTTTATGTTAACCCCGATAAGTTTAATAATGAAATGCTTGATGTTTCATCTGTTGAAGTGACGGGATCATACATTGGGACAGCAACAGGAATAAGCGGTTCGCCGTCGGGGTCTATCAGTTATACGAGGAAAGGCAACATTGTTACACTAACCATTCCTTCGGGGGTTTTCACAGGCACCAGCACTTCAACCGCTTTCACAATCACAGGGGCACCAATCATTATAAGACCTACAGCAAGTAGGGTTGGTTTAGGGCGGGGGGTTGATAACTCAGCAGGACTCACTAATCCTATTAGTATGGAGATGACCACAGCGGGGACTCTTACAATATCCTCGGACATGGCCGGTGGAACCTGGACCGCATCCGGGACAAAGGCCGTATCGAACACAACTATTACTTACAATGTGGAGTAAGAGGAAACCAAAATGGCAAGAACACGATTTTCAGGCGATCAATCAAACCTACAGATAGTTTCTGTTAAAGATTACGGGGCTGATGGTGATGGGGTTACGGATGATGCGAGTGCGATACAGGCGGCTATTGATGCGGTGAGTACAGCCGGCGGGGGAGCTGTTAATTTTGATCCTCAAAAAACCTATACTATAGGCTCTGCCATTGAACCAAAAAGTAATGTATATCTTGTTTCAGAAGGTGGCGTGTCAACAATTAAGATACTTAGCGCGGCAGCCCATGCGTTTTTATCTAAAACCTCTGGCACGTTAGATAACGTAAAAATTAGGAATATTTCATTTGATGGTTCTATAAACTATCCCGCTAATTCTCAAACTTACCAGTTTGACGCGGGCTTACTGTTGAACAAGGCTATATCCATAAGCGTAACGACAACTAACCTCGAAGTTAGCGGGTGCTATTTTTACCAATGCACGAACGGCGGCATAAGAATCAACGCGCAAAGCTGCGACAACATAAAGATAAAGGATAACCGATTCAATGAAGGGAGCTATGCGTCAAAATGCATTTCAGTGAAGACAAGCGGTTCACCAACCGACGCTCAACGGAATAAAAACATCATAGTTAGTGGAAACACCATCAATACTAATGGACCGCAAATATGGTATGATCCCTCGAAAGACGATTACGTCTCAAGTGTTGACGCAATAGAACTAGATACATGCAGAAACTCAACCGTTTATGGTAATACTGTTTTCCAGTCTGGCGGGAACGGAATAAGGGTAGAGAAATGCAAGGGTGTATCGGTCGTTTCAAATACAATTTTGGAAGCCGGGTCAAACGGTATAACATTTTATAATGACTGTTTTGATTGCTCTTGCATTGGTAACACTATTATCAATTGGGGGCGAACACCACAAGCGTACGGAATAAGGGATTACAGCTCTACAAATGTAGTAGCAAGAGAATATCCGCACGCGACAAACGCCCCATTGCCCGCAGACCCAACGGCTTCGACGTGGTTCGACACATGGCCCTATTCGACAGATTCTAGCGTTGTTAATGCCGCGAATATAATTACTTATAGCGCATCCGATTACTGGAATGGTACAAGCGGTATATTGCCGTTCCGAGGCTATG
>Ga0209645_1000359_pt1 | contig 24319 bp, 49 predicted proteins | sample ETNvirenome_6_30_FD_184070 | JGI IMG/M metagenome (GOLD analysis project Ga0209645, IMG submission 184070) | Marine viral communities from the Pacific Ocean - ETNP_6_30 (SPAdes) (version 2) | ecosystem: Environmental > Aquatic > Marine > Oceanic | place: Pacific Ocean | collected 2013-06-19
ACTGCTATTTCACCACTTATCTCCTCAAAAGAAGGTGCTTCGGGAAATACAACTTTTACAGAACCACTTATTCTAAAAGGAATTTTTCTAGGCTTCTTTGCTAACTCAAGTATTTCATGGACTTGTTTATCTAAGTCAGTCCTAAGTAATGGTATGCAAAAGTATGGATTGCCATTCTCATCCCTAGAACTCATGTTTACTGTATTAGGTATTCTTCTAAGCCTAGTTGCTTGTCCGACCCTATCATCGAGGGTTATATCATTACCTACTATGTTTACTAAGTATTCCTTAATCTCTCTAAAGAAAACCTGTATGTTTCTAATTGTATTCGTGACTTCACCAAAAATAAACAAGTGAAAGCCCCTACCCGAAAAGAAAAGTGTGTGTTGATAATCATTATCAACAACATAAGTCATAACAACATTAACATCTCTCCATGCTTGTTCAATACTTTGACCGTGAGCATCAAAGTCAAGAAAGATTCTATCAAGTATAACTGATGAATCTATCTTGGCTTTTTCTGCAAATTCAGCAAAATCATAAACACTAGTGTAAACATTAGTTCTATTATTTTGAGCCTTTACATAACTCAAGTATTCTTCTTTACTTCTTACTATTCTTCTTGGTAGTGGAGGAGCGTTCTTCATTTGACTCCCCGACCACACTTCTCTCGGAAACTTCATTTTTATTACCACCAAAATTAACTGTTGCGTTATTTAACATATTTCTTACTGTATCTGCTACTTCTGCTCTTAGAGCAATCATAACCGTTTGCTTCATTACATCTTCAAAGACTTCACCAACATAAGTTTCTTTGATTCTAATTTCTCTAATTAACTCAAATCTTTCTATTAGTTTCATTTCCTCGTATATATCAGTAGCAAGACTTTCTATTGTTTTCTTTAAATCGGCTATTTCATTGAATGTCCAATTCTTTGCTAATACTTTTTGTTGTATTATATCATTCACTTTCTTTCAACTCCTTTAATTGTTCATAGGCTTGCAGTCGGCTTCTTTTTAGAGAACTAGCCGTTTTCACAACTGACGCTATGTAAAAACAAACTAATTCATGCTCGTAAGGGTCTAAACTTCTAAGTAATAGTCTAGTTGCCGTAACATAATCATTACAGTCTCTACATACTCTATCTTCAAAATCCTCAAGAAGAGGTTGAGGATTATTACCTTCAAACTCTTTCATCTCTACTTCACATAATTTACATTTTATTATTTTATCATTCATTCTTGTTCCTCCATTTCTATTAACTTCTGTAAGTAAATCGCTAAATCCATAGCCTCTTGTTGGGCATGGATTAACCATTCTTTTCTTGTCAGTTGTTCTTTTTCCATTGTTATACCGTATTTGATTTCTCCAATACCGGCTCTTGTCATTATTTTCTTACAAACGGTTTCTTCTATTCTACTCATTTTATCACCTTCTCGTATCTATCTAACAACATCTTAGCCAAATCATCATGTCCTAAATGTTGTATGATTGTTATTGCATCTATCGCTATTCTATATATTGAGTCGTTCATTCTACTATCCCCATTCCTGTAATTGTTGTAGGAGTCACAACAACATATGGGTTGCTATCCCTCTTCAATAAAATAGTAATTTCACAACCTAGCCCACAAGCCCAATTAGATATTTCACGATATAGTTTTTGAGCATCTTTATATTCCTTAAAAAACAATCTAACTATTTTAGTTCCGCTAGGAGTCGTGTCTTGTTCACACTCTACCGTTCCATTATTAAATTCATAAAGCATATTATCAAACCTCATCCGTTGCTGACATACACAACTCATGTATTTTTTCACAATGCTGACATTTTATTGTCACATTTACTAGTGCTTCAAATTCATTATCTTGTTGAAGTATTGAATGAATATCAACTCCACCCCAAACAAACCATTCGCACATTTCACATTCTTCACTCATATTATCACACCCATGAATCCTCTTCCGCCGCATCGCACATACTAAAATAACTACAATGAGAACATGTCTTAAAGAAAAACTTAGTTGGAAATGTGTCTTGTTCATAGTGCCAAATCAACTTAGCAATATTCTTCATAACAGACTTCATATTTCTACCCTTTGCATTTTCAGCAAATACATAATTAGAAGCCGGATAATACCAACCCCAATGAGTCACAGGAACATTAGGTTCTAATCCATTCTTAATTAGAACTTCATCTTCCGCATTCTCAATAAGCAATTGATAAAAGGCCATTTCTTTTCTCATAGAAGTAGCCTTGTAATCTTTCCATGCCCCCGTTTTATATTCAAATGGAACATAGCCACCATTCTCTTGAAAGACCCTATCAATGATACCTTGAATATGTATCTTGTAATCTCTTCTAAGTGGAAACTTAGGATTAGTATTAGCCTCTATTGTTATTTCAGCATCAAACAGTCCTTCATTACATACAGGTAAATATTCATCTATCTTGCCTTCTGCTCTAGCATCCATGAATCTTTGTGCTTCAAAGGAAGCGACAGTCATAGACATATCGAAGTATTCATCAATAGGCGTTAGACTAGCGCAGTAGTCGTGTAATTCATCAGCCGACATATGCTCCGCTTTCTTAATATCAAAGTCATTAAAGAAGTTCTCTCTATGAACATGTAATATAGTTCCTTTACGCATGGCTTCTGTTTGGTCTTGCGGTAGCCTTTGCACATAACTAAAGTTGTATTTCTTGGGACACCAATCGAATGAACCTAAAGAAGATTTAGTTATCTTCAATATAGGTTGTGATGGGTCGTCGTAATTTTCCGGCTTCCAATCATAAGTATATTCATCCATTGATTTAATTATCGCTTCATATTTTTCATCGTTATTCATCATAATGCCCCCTTTCTTTTCATTTCATCAACAAATGATGTAAACTCACCATCTAACATATCTACATACCAAAGAAGAAAATCCTCAAAGGACATATCTTCTTTAACAGTTAATTGAAACTTACCAAATTCATAAGTCCACTTTTCTCTTATTTCATCTAAACTATCTTTCATTTTACTTTCTTTCAAAACCATTCCTCCAAATTTGTTTGTATTTTACCCGATTTGATATTAGACAAATCCCAATTCATAGCCTTATAAATTGGTTCAGCCTTCTTTATTACTTGCTCGGCATAGTGTTGATAATCGGGTTTATACTTATCAAAATCAATATACCGAGAACCTGCTACATATTCAACAGTCTTCACTTCTTTAGTTAGCGGGTGTGTAAATACTTCACCGGACTTTGCTACTTTAAGGTATAAGTAAGAGTCGTCAAATGTAATGTCTTTTTGTTTGGCGTGTAATACACCTGCAATACCCGAACCTATTGTTGGTTTTTTACCATCTAAAGTCCTAAAATTCTTAACATCTTCACCGCATTTTTTACACCATCTTAAAGGCAAGCACTCATGTAAAGTGTATCTTGATTTACAACCCCATCCATGCTCTGTAACTTTAGAACATTTTACTTTCAATCTGTTTTCTTTAAGCCTACTTCTTTTAATAATATCTTGTAGTTCGACCTTTCCATCCAATACTGACATGTATTTATTGTGTAGATATTTGTTGATTTCTAACATTGGTTTTTCATTCACCCACATTGTCAATACATCGGTTTGAACTTCTTTAGCAAGTTTAGTTTCACTAACTCTTTTGGCCGTAAAACCTGTCATAATAAACTCCGGTTCATCTAGCCATTCTCCATCTTTCCAAGTTATCATACCTGCATTTCTATTCTTAGTTGTTCCAACACCCAATGCTGAATAGTATTTCTCAAACTCTAGCACTACGGGGTGTTGTTCTAATCCCATAACATTAGGGAAGTGTTCTCTAACACTAGACTCTATTTCTTTAATAGCGTCTTGTGCCTTTTCAACAGAATCAATTTGAACATAAATCGAATCTGTATGTCCGTAAACTACTTTCATAATATCACACACTGCTATAATTAAACATCATTCCAACAGGTTGATTTGCTAACTTAGCGACTTCTTCCATAATGTCTCTTATGTTGCTACTTGAAACTTTTGTTAGTTCTATCTCTAAGTATAGTTCTTCTACCTCTCTTTCTAAGCCTTCAATCCTTTCTTCTAATTTTTGTATTTCATATTTCATTTCTTTTTCATTCATAATATCACCGTTATTATTGTTATAATGGTCGCTATATTTACAATATTTACCATCATTAATATTTTATTGCTCTTAGCAATCATAGCGAGTAATTCCTCAAGGAGTTCATTTGTCTTGTCCATCATCGACACTGTTATTCCTCCGTGTCTTGTCCATCAATTTCTATAATAGTTGCCTTACGCTTTACATTAGTTAGCATTTCTATTATATCATAAATGTCTTTTTCTGTTTCTTTCCATGTTTCTTCCGTATCGTATTCTATTTTGGCAACTACATATTTTGTGTATTTCATATATTTAACCTCCTATATTCTCCTTCACCTATTCTTTCTACTAATTTAGGCATAGTAGATAGTAGGCTACCTACCTCTTGAGAGTTTCCAATATACATACTAGTTCCTTTCTTTTCAACAATAGCGGAAACAATTTCATTAACTGTAAATGTCTCTTCCATTTCCTCTACTGTTTCAAGAATCCATTTCTTAAAATATTTATTCAACTAAATACCTCCTCGTAGTCACAAGAGTTACATGCCAATTTAGCCCTTTTCTTAGTATGTTGAGCATAAGAATAATTAGTTTTGGGCTTCAATTCTATGTAAGTTATTGAACCTCCACATCTAGGACATTTCATTGTATCAACCTCTTTTCAAATGCTTTTATCTTATTCCTCATTCTTGTAATAGAACCCTTTTGTAAGTTTATTGTTTTATTAAGTTCTTTGATTTCTTCTTGTGCTTTTTGTGATTTAGTCATAGAAGAGATAATAACATCTTTTAGTTCACTAACTTTTTCATCCACTATTCTTTCTACAATAGGTTTTATGTCATTAGTTATTTGGTGCTGAACTTCAACTCCAATATTGCTATGTAATACATCAATAGAGGATTTTAAATCTTCTATTTGCTTTTCCATATTATCTACTATTGCTATTGCATTAACAGTTTTATTAGCCATAACCTTGTATCTGTTTCTTCCTCCGCTACCTCTACAAGCCTCGCATATTTTTTCTGTTGATTTCAAAGACCTCTTTCTAAAGACCTGCCTACATTCTCTACATTCTGTTGTTATACTCATTTTTATTCCTCATTTTTATTTCTTCTGCACATCTTTTACAATGAAACTTACCCTCAAATTGAGGATTATGTGCCAATGGTTTCATACATTTTATTCTATTCATTCTTCCGACTCCTTTTTGGTTTCACTTTATTTATTAACATAATAAGGCCATAGTCCACACAATTTCTGCATACCGACCATTCTTCATTTCCTAAAACAAATGTCTTAAGATATTCATTTTTATTACATATCATACATTCCATACTTCCCATTATACTTCCAACTCCTTTACTATCCATGCTGATACGCCATAAATAGGATTAGCACCATAAACACACCAACCAAAATAACTTCTATCATTTTCAGCCTCATATTTTGCTATTTCTTCTTTACTCCAACGATATAAACATGGTCTGTAAAAAGGAATATCCCCTGTATCTTCTTCGGCTTCTTGTAATACAATATCTCCTAAGCCTTCATGTGGCGGTAATTTATTTAATTGTAAACTCATACTTCCAACTCCTTCGCCTTAAATGCGGCTAGTCTAATCGCTTCTCTAGCACTAGCAGTAATACTAGCGGCTAAATCTACATCGGCCCAACCAAATCCTTGAAACGCTAATACACCATAAAATGAAGCCATTAGTCTCTTGACCGCCATTTGGTTATTATACCACTTGACATACTCATCACCTTCGGAGTTCTTCATTCTTTTCTTGTAATCATTTCTTAACTCTTTCAATTCAAGAACTGCTCTAGGTAATAGTCCTAGTTCATCAGTTCTATAATAGTGCATTCGCTCTCCTTCCACTTCGCTGAAATCTCTTGGTGTTAATATATTAACCCCAAATTCAGTAGGTGTTTCGCTCTTAGTTTCCCAAGATATGTTTCTAGCAACCATCATTGAAGGATATAGCCCCGCAAAGTCAAATGCCGCTACATTAAGATGTAAACCATTAGTATTCTCACTAAGCGGGTCATAAATCATAGCCCCTTGATATTCTCTTCTATCAGCACTTTTGATACCTGTTGGTGCTTTCCACCAAGCATTTCTCATAAAGTAAATAGAACCCATATGTGAAGCATAGAAGCAAGCCTTGAAAGGTGCTTTTAGTAATCGTTGTAATGATATTATTGCTTCACTACAATAGTTTGATTCATCTATTTTAACTAAGAGTTCTACATCTACTAAGGCATAATTTAAGTATGCTTCTGTATCTTCTAACCATGCTCTACGATAAAATTCGTTAGGGTCTTCAAACTTAGTTTCCATTACCTTTCCTTCATCGAACAATATCTTAGAAACATAATCAAGACTTAGTGAAGGTAATGTTCCTCTTTGAGAATCATTCCATTGTCTTTCAAATGCTAGGTCTAAGTTAAGAGTTAGCCTTCCACCAATAGGTTGTTCAATTGGTGAATAACCATCTTGTCTCTTAAAACTGCAACCTTTCTTAAGTTGCTTAACTCCATCTATCTTATGATAAGGCGACATGATTAAAGGATTCAAACCCAAAGCACATGCTCTATCTAATAACTTAGGTAAGTCGAACTTAAGACCAAACCATGCAATTAACATATCGGGGTCTTTAGCAATCATATATCCCATAAAGACTTCAAGCATAAATTTTTCATCACGACAAAAATAAGTGTTGTGTTTTGTTTCTGTATTATAACTTATTATTTGGGATGGGTTATAACATTGATGGCCTTCGGGAAACCAAGTCCACTGAATGTATTTCTTATCGTAGTTATCATACACTACAATAGTAGTAATGCAACCATCATGTTCTCCTCCTTGTTGCCATTCCATATCCCAATACCACTTACGCATATTGTATTCGGGCATCTCATTAACTTCATCAACTGCATATCTAAATGTATAAGGCACATCAGCCTCATATGTTTTAGTAAAGAGTTGCCTAGCACTTTTTATGTCATATGATTTTTCAACATAGACTCTCTTCAAAGGTTCACCTTCTAGGCTTTTCCAATCTCCATCTTCATATTCAAATCTACCATTGGTATATTTGTTCAAAGGATAGTAATTTCTTTCTACCTCATCTTCTAAAACATAGAAGTAGGGTCGAAACTCTACCTCTTCGCTTTTTCTTTTTCCGTTTTCTCTCCAAGATTTGTATATTGTATTTCCATTTTTATTACTAATTATCATTTATATTCCTCAATTTGCTAAGTGTGGTGCTTTAATCAAAAGTTTATTCTCCGATATAATTAACATCGGGAAATCATCTTTGACATAAAAGTTCAACATTTCATTGTCAAACAATACATGTAGTGGGCTAGAAAAATCTAGTGTTGCTGATTCTCCAATATTGCCTTCTAACTCAATAGAAGTTTCAAACTTATTTGAGTTGTTAGTAGCACTAGACAGTGATAACTTATTCTTATCATGTTCATAGTTTAGGTGATAAACACCACTACCGATTAACTCACAAAGTTTCATAGTTTCACTAAATGTATTTGAGTCTAATTGAAATGCACCTTCATATTTTTCTTTGTTAAAGTTAAACAAAGTTTCTAGGTTTTCCTCAAAGCGTGTATCTAGGACATGCTGACCCATACGATTTAATGTTTCCATATTAGGATGATTCGCAATAGTAGGTTGTGAAAGTTTACTATTGTTATTTGTCATAGTAATAATATCACCACAGTTTACTACTACATCACCACTGAACTTCTTTAGATATTTCAACAACTCTCCGGTTTCACCAACAACCGTTCCGTCTTCATCACCTTCAACAGTTATATTGACTCTAACTATTAATGAATTAATAGAATCGCAATTCCATAAACTCAATGTATTATTGTGCAATTTAGCGTAAAAATACTCTATTAAAGTATTATTAGTTAGACTTGCACCATTGAAGTATTTTCCTTTCAATTGTATATCTGTTAATGCTTTGACTAATTCTTTTGCATCTACTGTAAATTTCATATTTCTCCCTCTCTTAATTCCTTTAGTCCATTCCATGTAATGTTAGGTGGAGTTCCTTGTCTTGTAGTCCACTTAGAACCTACAAGTTTACCATTAGTTCTACTACCCAATAATTCAGCAAAGAAATGTAGTTCTCCCTTTACTTTCTTTTTAGAACAGTAAATCTCTTGTTCAAGTTTACCTCCCCAATCTTTCCACATTGGCTGAACTCCAACAGGCACATTATCGACATATTTTTCAGTATCATGCGTAATAAATATTACATCACATTCTAAGTTGTATATAGTATCTAATAAATAATAGAATGCTTTGTTTCTGTTACCATATTGGAACGGCATAATCTTTGTCACCACTCTAGGATTAGGATTAACTTTCAACATACATGAAGAAAGCCAAGTATCTACTCCATCAATAACAAAGATAGGTTTATCTCCTGCATCTATTGATTGCTTAGCATGATTGATAAATTCTAACGAGCGTGATTCACTTTCGTTAATATCAATAATGTTATCTTTATTCATTACAATAGGACAAAATACTTCTATTCTATCTGTTGCATCGTGGTGTTGAAACCAAGTTGATTCAACGCCTCTATCCCAATCTAAAACAAATATCTTTCTATCGGGGAAGTCTAATGCAAGTCCGGTTTTACCCGTCTTTGGTTCTCCCCAAATACCCAATACCATTCTAGGTTTTCTATTCTCTCTTTTCATTTTCATTAATTCACTAAAATTTATTTTCTCTTTTCTAAAACTCATAATTTTCACCTATCTCATTTTTATCTAATAATAATTCTGTTTCTTTCAATAATCCCCATGCGTTTAATATGCGACACAATTCATTTTTGCCTTCACAAACATATCTTGTCTCCTTAGTCCCAACATGAAGTTTAATCCAATAACTATCTTTTTTGTTTTCATTTTCCTTCCAAGTAATAAAGTCTACACTATTTAAATCAATAATATAACTTTCATTTTTTAGAAGGAATCTTTCCTCAATAATTCCTTTTCTATACATTTTTATTCCTCTAAAAAATAGGCTTCGCACCTATCCGAGCGTCAATTTCTTCCTCAAGTTCACACTTACACTTGGGCTGCTAGGGGTTTGTTGTATTATTGATGGAGCAACAACAAACCCCCCTTGGAATCTAATCAAAACCAAACAATGTCTTCATCCTCTACGCCCTGTTCTTCGGCAACCGGATTACCAAATGCCTCTTGAACTAACAAACCACTAGTATTAATTGTAATTGGTTCGGCTTCCCCGTCGATAATTCTTTGGGAAGTTCTACCGACAACAATGACGGTTGAACCGATACCAAAGTTAATGTTGATGTGTTCGGGAATCCAACAAGTAGTTGCTAAATCTCCATCGTCTTCTGTCAATTCCATATCGGATGCTTTATCAGTAATGGATAAGATTCTATTACCGTTAGCAGTCGGTGTCATTCTTTGATTAACAACCGTTCCTTCAACAATAGCGAATCTTTCTTTTGTTGCTTCCATTTGTAAATTAGTATGTAGTCTATCCAAATCAACAAGCGGTGTTCCGTTCTTAGGATAGTTTTCATACAAACAAGATGCAAAGTCAAAAGAACTCATATCCCTGTAATCGCTATTATCGGGGTTTAAATCAACATTTCTAATTAGACTGTCTTTAGTCGCCATAGTCATACCATACAAGTTTGTTCCATCATCACTAGGAATAGCCTTGAAGTGAACCCAATCAAAAGTTTCGGGTGCAAAATCTATTCCACCTTGATTCTTATAAGAGAAGTAGTAAGACTTCATATCTCCACCGTCAATGCTACCAAAGAAAATACCATTTCTTCTAAATTCATTCTTAGGTAAAGGCTTACCATATCTTCTATTTTCAGCACCGCTTGTATAATTAGGCATACTGTCTAATGGAATAATAATAGTTCCATCTTCCAATTCTTCCGCACCATCGGGTAGTTTCTTTACCATAGTTTCTTGATAGTCACCTTTATAGTATCTTTCAAGATTATATGTTTCATCTCCATTATCAGTAGCAACCGCAACAATACCTTCGGATAGTGCTTTTTCACCATCTCTTAGATATTCTTCTCTTGCTTTGTTTCTACTCCAACTCATCATATCTCTTGGGGCTTCTAGGCTTACAAAGAAACCGAATGCGCTCTTAACTAAACTGTTAGAACCACTATTGGTATTTGCTTTCTTTGGTTTCATATTACCACGCACATAGTTTCTAAATAGTGATTGAGATACAACATCGTTTACATCGGTGTTGTTCTCTTCACATATAGAACGGTATTTTGTTTCCGCTTCATCGGCGGTGATACCCATATGCCCTGCTCCTATTTCTATTTCTTTCATTATTTTTTCATCTATTTCTTTCATATTTTTTCCTCCTTAAAGTTGTCCTACCATCCATGAAATTATTACTTTAGGGGTCATGGTAGTAGAACGGTATTCTGCTTCCCCTATTATCCTAAGAAGTTTAAACTTCTCTTTGGACTCTAAACCTTCTGCTTCTAAAACAGAATTATGAAGTGCTAAACATATTTCTTTCACACTTCTTCCTCCATACAATATATCGTGTAATTTATCTAATGTTTCATTAGGTTTTTTATTAAGTATTAAATTTAGTATTCCATCAAACTCTTTCAACGAGTTTTGTATTTGTTTTCTTAGTGTGAAGTTTGAGGCATTGGCAGCCTGTATTTCTGTAATTGCCCTGCGTAAATCTCCATCTAATTGATATATAAAGCGAGCCAATTCGGTTTCATCGAATCCACTTACGCCTTCTTTATCAAGAATCTTAGTAATTACTTCAAGCACTAATTCATTTTTTAATGGATTGAATCTGTAATTTGCACACCTGCTTTGTAATGGAAAGATAATCCTTGACCTATCATTACAAGTAATGATGAATCTTATATTACTAGCATATCTTTCCATGATACGCTTTAGCGCATTTTGAGCGTCGTTAGTCATACCATCCATTTCATCTAATAACATTATTCTAAATGGGGCTTCACCAATAGTTCCGCTTTGTGCTACTTGTTTAATTGTAGTTCTTACATTTTCTAACCTTCTATCATCGGAAGCATTTACTTCAAAGAAGTTATCTTTGAATGCTTCTCCCAACATATCCTTTGCTAATGCTATACCTGCTCCGGTTTTACCTGTTCCGGCAACACCGTAAGCAAGAACATTAGGCATATTCTTTTCTAATACCCATTGTTCAGCATCTAATACAAAATGTTCTTGTCCTACAATATCACTTAATTTACTTGGTCTGTATTTTTCTGTCCATAACATTATATCCTCTCCAACTTAGATTCTATTTCTTCTATCTTATTTGTAACATCAAAGACTGCTTGAGACAATTCCATATCTATATGATGGGGTTTGTAAATATCAACCCAATCTAAGTTATCGTAAATCATTTCTATATCTTCTAGTGCCTCTAGCAATTCTTTATAGTCTCTTAATTTGTCTTCTATTTCTTTTATCCTTTCCGATGCTTTCATTTATTCACCCTCCAAATCAAGATATAAGTCAACAAGTCTGTTGAATGAACTTTCCGGTTCTTTCTTTAGTTCGTACAAGTCCATTATTTCTTGTAATCTTTTCATTAATTCTTTTTTCTTCATTTTTATTCCTCCTTATTCTTCCAAGCAACCTGTCTTACTTTTTCATCAAAATATGCCTTCTCAAACCTACGACCCAATACAGAAGATAACTGATTAATTGTTATTCCCCAAGCAGGAAATTTTTTCCTTCCCGCCGTATTTACACTTTTTGTATTGTGTAATAAATCGTATATTTGGCCTGTTGTCATATTTGGTGTTTCATCTAACATCATTTTTATTTTCTTTATTATCATTTTGTTTCCTTTTCTTCCCATAATTCTCATCTCTATTTTTCCATATTATATTATTATCTTTTTTACTAAAACCCACCTTATCGAAATAAGATGAGAGAATATTACTTAGTTGGTGGATTGTTAAATCTCCACCATTTCTTTTCATACTGTTTTTAGAAGGATGTTCTACCATCCTATTGTATATTTCTCTAGTAGTTAATTCATTACTACCGACTATATTTATCAGTCGCATGACTACTCTCTTTTTTCCCTTTCTAATCTTCATAAGTAGTCACCCAAACTAACCTGTTTTTTCTTAACGGGCTTTGCTTTACGCACCCGCTTTTCTCCTAAGTTCATTAGGCGACACTCACTATTATTTAGTTTGCTTTTAGCAAATTTAACAAAATTTTCATCTTGTATTAATTGCTTAAAGACTCTCTTATCAGCGTTTTTAATACCAAGCCTTCTTAACAAAGAAGGAACTTTAGAATATTGTTTTCTAGTTGGCATATTCAACCTACCATAAAACCTACCATCATAAGCGTATGCTAACATTTCATAGAAGTAATCTTGCGACCATCTTCTTCTAACTCTACCATCAATGAATAACAATTTATTCGGATTTGAATTTACACAAAGCCAATTCAATATTTGAGTATCGGATGGTTTGTTAATCTTCAAAACCCTACAAACTTCTTCTCTATCACTTTCTTTCAAGAAGTAATTCACTAAACTAAAGGTGTCCATCTGTAATGAAAAGGGTTCTTCGCTTCTAGGTGCTAGTTCTTTAATTGAGTTTAATAAGTGCTTTTCAGTCCCCGCCCTTTTTATTTGACAAAGAGGCTTCACTTCCTTTGGAATGTCTTTTTCATTAAGCGAGGTCATTACTAGTTTACCTCTATACCGTCTAATTATATTCAATAAGCGTTCTTTATCACTATTATAATGAATATCTTCGATAATAAGTCCATTTTCAACATTAATTGAATTTGAGTCTATTTCTAATTCATCACTAAATATAACCAAAGCATCTGGAAGTATCTCTTTTGCCTTTGTTGTTTTTCCTGTTCCTGTTTTTCCTGTTATTATTATTGGTCTATTTCTATTCATATTTGTTAATCCCATTACATAACCCCTTTTAATTTAAATAATTCTTCTAATCCTTCTAATTGTAAGTGTCTTGCCTCGGCTACTATTCTTACTGCTCGTTTAAAGTCGCTAAGACTGTCGTTAGCATCGGGTAAATCCACCAATAACTTGTGAACTACCAACGCAATATTTTTTATTCCCGATATAATTAATATCGGTGTTGGTCTACTTTTATTTTGTTGAGGTTTAAACTTAGACTCTATATCATATTGAACAAGAGTTCTTTGTATTGCTTGTAGGAACTTAGGACTGCCTCTAATGCTAATTGTTAGTTTAGTTCGATAGCCTATCAAAATATCATTGTTTTTAGTTAGCCCTATGTGTCCTTTAGCCTTAGCAAGAAATATACCCTTTAGCATATCTTCACTATACATTGGACTCAACCTCAAAGAATCCAATGAACTCACATTCTACTTGCATATACTGTAAACCTTCAAGAACAAGATGTTGAATATACTCGTAGTGTTCTTGAAAACATCCGCCCAAAACAATGTTTAGGTTTGTGTTTTCTACCCTTCCAAACAAAGAAGCCTTTTCCTTATCTTCTTTTGCTTCAATAATAAGCATGTTTCTTTCAAAATCTTTTGGAAGAACAATGCTATCATTACATCGTAAAGCAACATATAGTCCTTTAGTTATAACAAATATATCTCCCTCTGTTATGTCACTATAAAGAGCATATGTAAATATAGATGCTTTCCCATATTTATTTATCAAATCTTTAACTTCCATAGGGCTAGTCAAATCATCAGTTTCATAAATTGTTTCATCAAACATATCTTTTAGCCACTTATTCCAATCTTCTGTCAAACTAAATCCTCCACATCATTAATATTGTATCTATTCAAGCCGTAGTAGCCTTCACTATGATAAGGAAGACCAACATAAAGACAATAGCACTCTTCACAACAAAAGGCTCTTTGGCCTATTGGTGTCATAACCAAATATTTTACTGATTCTTCTCCACAATTAGCGCACATTATACTAAAGCCTCCACATCTTTTATTGTATTAATATCAGCCACAAACTTATCATGTCGTATTCTTTTACATCTAGGAAATCTTAACCCATAGTTGCCCTTTGCATCTTGAGTAACTAAGTCTGCTGATACTTCTAAAACAACTCTCGGTAATAAGTTATATGTTCCTTTATCGTAAGTTTCTACATTCTTTCTTAGTTCATTTGTTAGCCAAACTAAATCAGCATCACTAAAACCCGTTCCAATAGAACCTACCGATTTGAAACCACTATCGCTCTTTACAGAAATACCGAAAGTTCCAAACACATTTGCTCTTGAGCCTTCACCGTATTTAGCAGTAGTAATAACCACATCTAATTCAATGCGAGGAGGCTTGTATTTAGCCCACCCTGCGCTTCTTTTACCTGCTTCATAAGGTAAGGTAGGGTCTTTGACAATAATGCCCTCAAAGCCATCGTTAATCGCTCTATTATAGAATGCTAGAACATCACCGCCCTCTTCCATTCTATGTGCTTGGTCGGGTAATTCTTTCATCATAGTAAGTCTATGTGAATAAGGCATATCCGTCAAAGTTATTATCCTGTATTTTAGACAATCAAATATAACCCACTTGACTTTAACCTTCTCTCTTGCTTCTGCATGGTCTTTAGAATGAACTCTTGTTCCCATTAGTTTATGTTCAGCAGGTGAACCATCATCTTTAATTGGATATATTTCTCCATCAAGAATACAACGGTCAACCGGATATTCTCTAACCCGTTCTACAACATCTTGAAACTGTGGAGTAACTATGTTTCCTTTACGATTAAAGATAATTATATTATCTCCTTCTTTGTGTATTTGGTATCTGTTGCCATCATATTTGTAATCTACAACTTTATTCTCCGGCCATTTATCCATAGGAACTTCTTTCGCTAACATTGGTTTTACAAAAGAGCCATGTGATAAATTACATGGTGGTTCTTCTTTCATTTCATAATATGTGCAAAGATTACTAAGACTGTTAAAGTTAGAATGATTCTTAACCTCACTAATTTTCTTGTCGTAGTATTTTGCTAACACTTTCTTAACAACTCCACTATCAATACCGTTTGTTGGTGAACCCAACCAATATCTAACAAACCACTTTCTTTCTAGTGCTGACATGTTTAACAATATATCTTTCACTACAACAAAAGAAGCATCATTTACAGAACCACAAGCATTCTCTAAAACCCTAAGAACAGAATGAATACCTATATTTCTTTGAGTTTCTGCTCCTGCGTCTAGTAAATATACTGCTTCTCCTAGTTCTCCATCTATTGCATACAATACTTCTATTTCATCGTCAAAACAATCAAACATCTTAGTTAGCCAAGACTTAGCCTTTGCTAAACCAATATTATTACTAGGATATTCCCTAGCCAATAACTGTATTACTGCACTCTTGTAAGTATCAAACTTATCTAGTTCTGTTGCTATCAATTTTACTTGTTGAGTTGGTGTTTTGTCCTTTGTGGATTCTAACAGTCGGCTCATCATCTTCCAATCTATCATCTATAATCATCTCCTTATTTTTATTTACCTTTGTTATTAATTCTTTTAGAAGGTCGCTAACTTTACCTTCATGTTTTTCAGCGTAAGCCCACATAGCATTCGCTAAATAAACCCAATCATTCCTCTTCATTATCGTCACCACTATTGATAATACCCATAATACGGGTGAAGTTAATCATAATAGCGTTCATTACTTGAACTTCATCCATCTTTCCTTGTTCTATTAATCTGTTAGTCATAGAGATTAATGTCCCTTGAACTAAAGGAGGGGCTATTGTTCCTAACTTAGTGTCTGTTTGTATTTCCCAATACATAACAAAAGAAGCCCTTGTAAATTCATTAGTGTTGCTCATTTGTGAAAAGTCTTTATCGAAGTGTTCTTCTAATCTTTCGTTAGATAACTTCTTTCTAATTTGCTTTCCCCACTCCTTAAACTTCTTATCATCTTGCCAAGTTCTAATATATCTAAACATTATTCTTCGCCTCCAAGAACTTCTTTATGCTCCGCTACATAATGTTCTATTACAGGGTGTTTTGATACTCTTATAGCATTTGATAAAATATACAAAGAGTCTGCTATATCTTGTGGTTTAACTCTACTGTTTCCTACCATATTTGTTTCAACTTCCTCAAGTAAAAAACCTGCCAAAGTTACAATATCTGCTCTAAGGCGTTGTATGCAACCTTCCGACCATTCTCTTTTAGGATTCATAGCCTTCATCAATTTCTTTATTTGCACATCTGTTATAATTTTCGTCATTCTAATTCTCTCTCCAATATTTTTAATAATAATTTAGCCTCTTCAATATTCATGCGAATACCTTTTCTTGATGGTTTGTCATTAACATACCATCGAACATCAAAGACTTCAATGTTCCAATAATTTCCACGCTTAACTAATATTTCTTCTGTTGCGTTTCGGGCTATTGTTCCCTTTGTTTCTAAATCACTCAACTCATCCACCCCTCTTTGAACTTCTTTAGTTCTTTTAAAGAAGTAAAATATCTAGGCGTATCTAATTCATCTAATCTATTTACTACCCAACAAGCACCGCCTAAAGATGATATTTGCACTATCTCGTATTGTCCCTCATTAACTTCAACTACTTCTTTAGTTCCTATCTCCGGCACTAAACCATACATTCTAGTTAATTCTTGAGAAACATCTTGCATGTTCTCCATAACATATTTGATAATGTGCGCTCTTTGTATTGGTATCTTTGGTGCAACATCTATCTTTAGATTACCTGTCATATTACAGACTATACATTTATTCCCTTTACAAATAGGGCATTTTATCTGTGCTTTATGTGGTGCAGGTAAATTAACTGTTATTGCTCTTTTTTTCATTTTCTTCACCTTCTAAACATACCTTACACATACCGAACCTTCTAGCATAATACTTAGACATATCTCTCCAACAATTAGGACATTTCATTATTATTCCTCCGGTAACAGAACCGCTACATCAGTAGAATAGAAAAGTTGTGCGATAGACATAGCCGCCAAAAAACTATTCTTAGTTACTTTAACAGGGTCAAAGACTCCTGCTTTTCTTAAGTTTTGAGTGCTACCTGTTAAAGCATTAAAGCCCATATCTTTCTTGCCAAAAGAAATAGAAGGATTGTTTATTCCACTATTATACTGTAATACTTTCATTGGTTCTTGCATGGCTAACTCAAACCACTTAGAATCTTTTATGCCCTTTGTTGCTACCTTAGCGGCCCTTGCTAATGTTAGTCCACCGCCAACAATAATCCCTTCTTCTAGTGCGGCTTTTGTAGCATTAAGAGCATCGTCTAATCTTTCTTTCTTTTCTCTCATTTCAATAGATGAAGAAGCACCAACCTTAATTGTAGCAACGCCACCACTAAGTCTTGCTATTCTTCTCTTGAGTCTAAGTTTATCATACTCGTCTTGAGAATCTTCAAGTGTTCCTTTTAGTGTAGTTATTCTGTTTTCTGTTAGTGGTCTATTACCTCCAACAAAGATTGTTTTATCTTTAGTAATTGTAATAGTATCGCAACTTCCAAAAGTATGTGCATGTATTTTCTTAGGGTCGTCTTTGCTTTCATCTGTATAGACAGTTCCACCAACAACTCCTGCAATATCGGCCAACTCATCTAATTGAGCATCACCAAAGTTAGGTGCGGTAATTACTGCTACATCAATTGTCTTTTGTAATAAATTCATAATGACATTATTCATAGCATTACCATCCATTCCTTTACAGAATATAACTAACGGTTGTTTATTATTAGCCGCATGTTCCATCATAGGTAATATTTCACTAAAGTTTCTTATCGCTAAGTTAGATAAGAAAATCAGTGGACTATCAAATGTGCATTTACCATCTTCACTATTAGCCATTAAATGACTCATATAGCCTTCATCAATTTCTAGTCCTTTTCTTACTACAATTTCAGTGTTATGTGTTTTAGATTCTTCAACAGTAATAATACCATCACGCCCAACTTTATCAATGGCTTCTGCAATTAAAGAACCCAAATGAGAATCGTTATTGGCCGCTATTGTGGCAATATTCTCAATATCAGTATCTTTGACCTCTTGTGATGCTTGGTCTAAATGAAAAATCGTGGACAATTTTAATCTCTCAATCAAACTATTAAATTGATGAACATTCATTTCCGGTGCATCTAACATATTATGACATAGTGCTTGAGCGAGAATACAAGCAGTAGTAGTTCCATCACCACTACCCTCTTGCGCTTTACTTGCTAAGTTTTGAACTAGTTGTATTCCCATTTGAACATAGGGGTCTTCATTACTAATATATTTTGTAATTGTAACTCCATCATTAATTACAACAGGCGGATTACCTTGTAATATAACTGTCTTGGCTTGTGGGCCAAGTGTAGGTTTTACTGTATTAGCAACTATGTCTATTCCTTGTAGTAGTTTTTGTTTTACTTCACTTCCATTAATTATCATTTTATCTTCTCCACTGCCATAATGTTTTCATAAGGAACGGCAATATATTCACCGACTGAATTATACTCATTCCTATTACTAAAATATACTAATCTACCATTTAGGTTCTTATCACAAGAACAATGAATAACCTTGCCCTTGTTGTTAGCGGAAGATATAATTCCACCACTAGTCTTTTCTTTTCCTATTTCTACCAATACCCAATTTCCAATTGCTTTCATTATTCTTCACCATACCATTCTTTTTTATTTACTTCTTTTACTCCGTCATATTCATTACAAGTAGAACAAGACCAATAGCCTAAATTATCGTCTGCTTCTCCTTCACAATAAACACAAATCATAATTGTTGTCATTCTTCTCCACTCCTAATTTTCGATTCTAAATTATATTGGCTTTGCACCCAAAACGATTCTTCACCGTTTACATCTACATTTCTAATCATTAATAAGTTAGGCTTTTCATTTGTCCAATAACCATAATGTTCTACTCCACCTAACACATAGGCTTCTTGCATTTGACTTTTCCATGTATTAACTGTATTCCAATCAATACCGCTAAAGTAAGCACTACCGAAGGGGTGTGTATGAATCCAACACTTGATAGGTAATTTCATACCAATAGGAGGTTTCATACCAAACTCAACATAGCCCGATGAACCCGTAGTAACATGGCAATTATTATTATCATCAATAACTACTTGCACTTCTAAAGCAGGTAGTAATTCAGTTGAAGCAATCCAAATCGCCTCAAAAAACCCTTCCGCTTCAACATGTGGATTTAAACCCCAACATTCTTTTATGTATTCTTCTACTCTTGCTCTAGCATCTTCAATGCTTTGCTCATATTCAACCATGTTCTCAAAATCTCTTATTGACTTACCATCGGACATTATCAATCATCTCCACATAATCAAAGTAAACTTTAGTAAACTTCTCTAGTTCTTCCTTAGTGATTTCTTGAATAATAACTCCACCGGAGGTATATACCTTCAATTCAATCTTATCATATGCAGTATTCTTCCAACTAAAGTGTTGAATATTTGAATACCTTACACATGCTCTGCTCGTTTGTAATACTCTTCTTAATATTTTTATATTTCCTTCTTTCATTTTTTATCCCTCATACATTTACTACGGCAAAAGAATTTACACTCTCACCATTAAACCATCTTTGAATCCATTCAGCACCCATACCTGCAATAGCCATGTGCATGAAATGTATTCCTTCTTGTGAACCATCCCAAGTCTCGCCTTGACAACTAAAAGAACCTTCTTTACCCGCCAATAAACTATCATACATTGATGGGTCGGCTTGATAAGATACATAGGCAGCGTTTCTACCCTGTGACCTTAAATCCAACCACTTTACATTTGAATTGTAAAGCATTCTTCTAGTGCCTAAATTATCAACACAACAAACTACTAAGTCAAAGCCTTCAAGTTGTTGCGGTGTTAAGATAGGATATGGGCTAGAAATGCTTACACACTTATGTTTACCCATAGCCATAGATTTATTTTTTCCAACTTCTTCTTCACTAAAGTTTTGATAAGTTAGATTCTTTGTCTCTACTTTATCATCATCATTTACTTGTATTTCATACAAGTTTAAATTATCTAAGAATGAAATAAGATAACTTCCTATTCCACCTGCTCCAATTACTAATATTTTTCTCATACATTTTCCTCCTGTCTTCTAAAGGCACTAACCGCTAAATACATTGTTAGAAAAGAAGAGGCTAACCAATCTTCTTTATTTAATATAGTTAAATCATTCTTCAATTCCATCTTATACATATTATCAATTTCTTTCATCATCTTTTCTCTATGTTGTAGAAAAAGCATTTCATTATTTACCTTAAATTTTTTTGTCTTTTCTTCATTCATTCTTCCACTTCCTTAAAACCTTCATGTCCTAGTATTGCTCTAATATCGAACTTATCAATTGGTTTAATATCATTCATACTTACATTATCGAGTAAGAACATAAGCATATTCTCTACTCTATTTCCTTTGCTTAGTTCATCCAAGACATAGAGTTTACCGTCTACATCAAAGGTTATATTCCATATTGTTATATTATCATTATTCATTTTTATTCTCTCCTAATTATTTTCTTTTCTATTAATTCATCATAGTTGTCCATCCAACTACTTAGAATTTTTATTGCCTCTCTTCGGCCTAAGCCGAACTCTTCTCTCAAATACGGAGTTGCACCAAACATGTTAGTGACTCCGCTTTGTCTTAATACTTCTAAGAATACATAGTATTCTGTCCATTCTTCATTTATCATTTTAATTTCTCCTTATTTCATTTATCTGTTTTCCTTTTATTTGAGAACAATTCTCATAACCAATCAAAGCCAACAGTTTCTTTGTGGTTAGTTTTATTGACGAGATAGACACTTTAGCCTTTCTCGCAATATCTTTTTGTTTTATTGGATGCAAGAACATATTCTTAGCAATCCAACAAATACTAGCATAATAGACTGTGCCTTTAACACAATCAATATCTTTAGTTATTGATTCAAACACTTCTAATACCTCTTGGCATTTTGAAGCAAACTCCAAATCGAGTGTTATTTTAGAAGTTATTCTTTTCAACATGTAAGTTGGGTCTGCTCCATCCTTTCTAGGAGCATTATAGTGCTTGTTAATTCTTTTTATTGCCCTGTTCAAAGTTCTAGTATTACAAGAAAACTCTTTCCTTAATTCCTTGAGTGGAATAGGAGTTCTGTTCTCTTTTAGAACATAATAAACAACCGCAGTTGCTTTTTCTTCAATGCCTAGAGTAGTCAAGACATTCTTCCTGTATAGTTGAATATAGCACTCTTCGACTCTATCTTTCAATGGGTGTTTTGGCATCAATGTTGATAATAACATATTACACATTCTAAGCCCATTCTCCAAATGAACATTATTAGATTTAATCCAATTAGGAACTAAACTAGTAGGGGCTGAACCTAATACTTTGTCCGGCGAGTGAATTAAATCTCCCTTTCTATCGAAAGAACTTACGCTCTGCTCAAACAACTCGGTTATGGCTACTAGGCCACAATCATTACAAGTTAGTTCTCCCATTCTTTCATTCATTGTAAATTTATTTCCATTACATTCAAGACATTTCATCAATATCAACTCTTTGTTTTTTATTTGGTTTTCTTTTTAGGTAGCCTTTAATCGTATTTACTCTTGCTACCGTTAAATTGTCATTCATAACTGCTAATGCTCTTGTTGCGAATTGGTCGCCTAGAGAAGAACCTCTAGCCATATTATCTATACAAATTGGGCCTGTCCATCCCCATTTCTTGTCGTCTTTAGGTTGTCTTACATAAGTAGATACCATTTGTATGTTGCTTTTGAATTGGCTATTCTCTAACTTCCAATCATATTCATTACCAACAACATACATAGTTTGTGGTTCTCCGTTATCATCCCATATCATTTTTATTCTAGTAGGATGTTTATTAGCCATATCGGTTAGTAATTGCTTGGCTCTATTCTCCACCAAGTCTTGTGTTCTATTTTGCATCAAGAATGCTTTTATTCTTTTAATGTCCGAATCTAAAGGTTCTTGGCCAATAATAGTTTGATATAGTCTTTTTAGGCCCATTCTCTTAAATTTACTATTTTGCCTACCATGAATATAATAACCACAAAAGGACTGTAAATCTTTCATTGACATATTACCCCAAACACCGTCACCAATCTCTAAGGCAAATTCTTTATCTCCTATTTGAGCAACATTTAGCCTTACTTCTTCCTTATCAAAATCATTAAAGAAATGATAAGGAACTCTATTCTCCAAAACATACTTTATGTCTTCTGTTAGGCTTAATGCCGAAAACAAAGTTTTCATTAGTTCTCCATTATCATCAGTAAAGCATGATTTGAACAATACCCTAGCAAGCACATTACTAATGGTAGCGATACTTTCCGCTTTACCATTTATTCTATACTTACTACCCTTTCTAATCAAAGATATAGGGCATTCTTTTATGTAGAATACTCCTTCAAAATCACCTTCTCTCAATTGATTGGGCTTACTATTAGTATGTCCCCATCTAGTTGTTTTAGGCTTAGTTAGCATTTGTTTGAACCATAACTTTATTGAGTGATGAAGTGGGTCTTTTGCGCCCCTATCGGGGTAAATTGTTTGCATGACATTACCTGCTCTTTCAAACAAATCACTGCTAATAATAGTTGCATAATCAATCCCTCCGTCTTGGGGCTTACTTATTCTCATTCTTATTTCTCTCATATTATCACATCATATATATTTTTGATTTTGGTTTAAGACCGCATTCGGCGTGTCTTTCCATTTTTATTTCTTCGGGCAACAATAGTTGTCCACCGCATATACGGCATCTAGTAGCAATTCTTTTCTTATACGCTCTATGACTACTGACATAGTTCGGGTCTTTTTCTTTCATATATCTCTCTCCAATTTTTATTAAATTTGCATATTTTACATTGAGTTTCGCAGTTATCATCGTGATAAAGAAATGCTTCTAATCTAATTGGTAAGTTTATACTTTTCCAATTAGTAAAACCAATATCTATTGCTTCGGGGCTATCCCACAAAAAATTATCTAATTCTTGATTCAATAGATATTTCTTTCTACTATCACTACCATACCCTCCTAAGATTACAAAAAATCTTTTTAGGTTAAACTCTCTATTGATATTAGATATTGTATCAATATCTAACATAAACGAGTAAGCACACTTAGCGAAGTCTTCCAACTTCATAGTGTGCATGGCTATGTCTCTCTCTTATTAAATGGAGGGAAGAAGCCTAAGCCTCTTCCCTCCTTGCCCACAATCAAAGAAGATAAACTATCTACGCTTATTGTCCACCTACGATAGCAGGGGTCAAATGCACTTCCGATACTTCATCCCAATTGATTTCATTGATGGTTTCACGGCTAACCATTATATCATCAACAAAAACCCAATGTGTAGGGTGTGTGTCTATCTGTTCAATCACTTCCGAACTAGCAAGTGAAGCCATTTCGGTGTGTCCTGTTTCATTTTGTATTACCAATTTTATCATATCTATTTCTCCTATTTTCTTCTTTGTTTAATCACTATTTAAAGTGAGCCTGTTTTCACTACAAGAGTGAACGCTTGGTGTTGAATTAATAATTAACTTATTCATCAATATCACCATTAATTTGCTTTTGCATGTCATTATCATCAATTTCAAATAACCTTTGTTCCCTCAAATATCCGTCTAAAATCATATCTAATTTTTCCGGCAGGGCATCAAAGATTCCTACTAATAATCGTCTATTTAAAGACAACCATATTTTATGTTGAGTGTTTAACATAACCTTTGGTTCATCATCTTCATTCATTGAGATTACCATAGGTGGTAATTCCAAATCGCTTACTACATTAAATTCTACTTTTCTTTTCATTATATCACTTCCATTGACATGAAGATAGTCTCCACATCTTTATTTTTTATTGCCATTTCTACATTAGAGAAGTCACTTGCACAAAACCTATCGGTTAAATCAATAAGTTTTGTGGCGAATGCTTTCGCTAATCTTTGTTTACTTATACTAGAGAGCATTTTACTTACCTCTAGTATTAAGTCCTGCATGTGTTTTTCATTGGCCATGCAAACATAGCATTGTTCTCTCATCATAACATCGTGGTTATGATTCCATGTTTTTATCCATCCTGTTCC
>Ga0209645_1000360_pt1 | contig 24287 bp, 30 predicted proteins | sample ETNvirenome_6_30_FD_184070 | JGI IMG/M metagenome (GOLD analysis project Ga0209645, IMG submission 184070) | Marine viral communities from the Pacific Ocean - ETNP_6_30 (SPAdes) (version 2) | ecosystem: Environmental > Aquatic > Marine > Oceanic | place: Pacific Ocean | collected 2013-06-19
GACGCTTGCGTAATTGATTTGATTTTACAGGGTGATAATAAGGGGTTATGGTCTCTAGAAGATTAAATACTTTATATGAAGCAAACAACACTCTTAACATTATTCTTAGCTAGTTTAGTAGCTAACGCAAGCAACGAAATATACCTCGAGCAGACCGGTACGACGGGTCTTTTTAATATTACTCAAGTCGGTAATAGTAATCGGATTGGTACGACGACTAATATCTCTACAATCGCTGGTAACGATAGTATTTTTAATATCTCGCAAATTGGTAGCGGTAACGCGTTAGATATTGAGTGGAATGGTAGTGAAGCGTTATTTGATTTATATGTCGAGGGTAATGGTAATATACAAGATATATTTGTTAACGGTAATCAAAATACTTTTAACAATGTTGTGTTGGGAGATGGTAATATTATTAATGTATCTAAAGACGATATGACTGACGATGCTTCAAATATTACTAATCAGTTACTTAAAAACTTTATTAACGGGTCTGGTAATAAATTAGATTTTTATCTTAACGATAATTTAAATGCTGTATCAGATATTACTATTGTCGGTAGCGGTAATCAAATTACTTCTATACAAGAAGGTGGTAATACCGGATTGGGACACTCGCAAACAATCCAAATGCAGGGAGATAGTAATAATTTAAATCTAGTACAAAGCGGTGCAATCAATCAAACATTACAATTAACTCATTACGGTAGTAATACATCGTTTAATATTATACAATCCGACGGTAGTTATACAGGTGGTTTAGAAGGGTTGGGTACGATAAGTAATTTTGATGGTGTTTATACAGAGACATTTACTACGCCAGATTTTGTCGTACAGCCTTAAAGCTTTATTTTTAGCTTCATTATTTTTTACCTCCCCCTCTTTTGCTGAAGTCGGGGAGGTTTCTTTTCAAACAAAGCAGGCGCAAATAACTCGAGGTAAAGATAAGATATTAACTCAAGTCGGTACTCCTATAGAAATGGGAGATGAAATAGAGACGTTAGCGGGTAAAGTAAGAATAGTTTTTATAGATAATACTAAAGTTAATATTGACGAATATTCTACGCTTTTAATTGACGAGTTTGTTTACGATGGTAATACTAAGAAGGGTAAATTAAATTTAAAAGCTAAGATAGGGACTTTACGTTATACATCTGGTTTACTAGCTAAAAATAATAAAGAAAATATAAAGATAACAACACCTACAGCGTCTGTATCTGTAAGAGGTACCGACTTCGAGGTAACTGTTAAAGAAGGCGGGGAGAGTACTTTTACTCTTTTACCGTCTATCGATGCAAATGGTAATACATATACCGGTATAATTGAAGTTAGTAATGCAGCTGGTAGCGTAGTTTTAAATACTGCTTACGAAATAACGGAAGTTAAATCTAGCTACTCCACTCCGTCAGCGCCAATTGTTGACACAGTAAGACAGACGCAAAATACTGATACAGAAGATATAGAAGATACAGAAGAAGAAAATACCGAGACTCAAGAAGAAGAAATAACTGAAGAAGATATTTTAATTGAAATAGATGATAATACAAAATCTGTATTTATAGAGAAAGATGGTAAGATGGTATTCGTTAACGATGAAGCTAATACTTTACAATTAATACTCGATAAAGACGCTAACGTCTCTCTTAAATACGATAATAAGGGTGTAATTACTGAAGCAAACTTAAATAGTGGTAGTAGCGTATTAATTAATATAACTCAGCAATGAAACAAAAAAAATTTAAACCATTTTTATACTGCTTACTTACAGCAATAATGTTTGCTGCGTTAAGAATCTACGACCCTTATCCGGTAGAGATTTTAAGACTTAAGGGGTTAGATTATTACCAGAAAAAACAAAATACAAAGAAGTCTGAATTATTTACAATTATAGAGATTGACGAAGCTAGTCTAGAGAAATTCGGGCAATATCCCTTCAAGAGAGATGTATTAGCGTATTATATAGAGAAAGCGTATCATAGCGGCGCCGCGTTAGTAGTATTGCCGATAATATTTGCTGAAGAGGATAGATTGGGTGGGGACGACGTTTTTAATACTATACTTTATCATTACCCTACGGTAACAGCACAGTCAGCAGCATTACAGGGTAAGGGTAATCTAGTATCGCAAAGTATTACAACTATCGGTAATGTAAGTTTAAATAACTGGTTATTTGATTATCCAAATGGTATCGGACCTATAGATAATATCGGTAAATTATCCGCTGGTGTGGGAATGACGGTAACTACCCCCGAGTTAGACGGTGTAGTAAGACGTTTACCGCTTTTAATACAAGTTAAAGACGAAGTATATCCCACATTACCGTTAGAGGTATTACGATGTCTAGTAGGTGAAGACTCGTATCAAGTAAAGGTAGATTACGCGGGAGTAAGCGCTATAAGAATTAAAAATTTAGGGACATTTAAAACAGACGAAAACGCTAGAATCTGGATAAATTACGATACCGAGTTTAATAAAATATCTCTAGTCGATGACGATTGGTCTGTAGTTAAAAATACTGTAGCTGTAATTGCTTTAACAGCTGAGGGATTAGCTAATTCAGTCGCAACTCCAGTTAATGTAAGTAGCGGACACGAGTTAAACTTACAAGTAATTGAGACTCTAGCTACAGATAACGCGTTAATAAGACCGGTAGAAGCTACATTATACGAGATATTGTTTACGCTAGCACTCAGCTTATTGCTGACACTATGTGCGCTTAATTATCTATGGGTTTTTAACGGTTTACTAATTGGTATGATAATTATTTCTTTACCAATTTACGGCTTTTATCTCTTTGTCTCTCATAATTTACTATACGACTTTACATACCCAATATATGCGTCGTTTATTACATTTACTGTAGCGATTTTTATGAGATTTATACACGAGTATAAGGGTAAGATGCTTATTAAAAAGCAATTTGAACATTACCTCGCCCCAGAGATTGTTAAAAAGCTTCAGAAGAATCCCGATATGTTAAAACTCGGCGGAGAGACACAAGAGTTGTCTATACTATTTTCCGATATTAGGGGATTTACTACTATAAGCGAGCAATTTAAAGATAATCCGCAAGACTTAACGCGTTTAATTAATAGATATCTCACCCCCATGACGCATCTAGTTATGGAATCCGGCGGGACTATCGACAAATATATCGGCGATGCATTGATGGCATTCTGGAATGCGCCTATTGAGGGAGATAAGATATCTCATAGAATCAGATCTATAGAGACTGCGTTAAAAATGTATATTAGTCTCGACGAATTAAACAAAGAGTTAAAGAAAGAGGGGAAAAAGGAGTTAGCTATCGGTATCGGAATTAATACCGGTAATGTAGTTGTTGGTAATATGGGGTCGGATCAGCGATTTGATTATACTTGTTTAGGTGACGCTGTTAATTTATCCGCAAGATTGGAGGGACAGACAAAAGCATACGGTGTAAAAATATTACTCGGACAAGAGACAATAAAGCATATAGAGAGTAAGTTTAAATTTATCGAGTTAGATAAGATAGCTGTGAAGGGTAAGAAAGAGGGTATAACAATCTACACGATACTAACGGAAGCATTTAATTATCTTAAGCATGAAAACTTCTTAAAATATTATAAAAACCGAGAGTGGGATAAAGCTAATAAATTATTAACTCAGTTAGTCGAAGAGAACCCGTCGTTAGAGTTTTATTATAATATGATGCTTGAGAGAGTAGCTGATTTAAAGATAAACGATCCCGGTAAAGAGTGGGATAAAGTTTATAGAGCTACTTCTAAGTAATTACCGCTTACCGCCTGGTGTAAAGTAAAATCCAATTATCGCTCCCAAAGTGGCGATTGATACCAAAGCAATGTGCCCTGTCGTAATTGCGGTGGTAATGTCTGCTCCTGAGGGGAAAGTAACCAATCCCCAGATGAGCTTGATTGACTCTTTGTTTTCAGGAGGGGTGAATGTGATGAGTTCAACACTTGGCCAGAGGGTGCAGAGGACTGAGATGACGAAAAAGTTACACATCCCGATAAGAGCAATGAGCCTGCGAGTACCCCTGGTAAAAGCAGACGTATCTTTATCCATTTCACCGAAGACGGCTTTTTGAAATTCGAGATCAGCTTTTTGCATTTGCATATCTCTAATAAGCTCTCTTTTTGCTTTAGCTTCTTTAGCTTCTGAAATACCGGCGAAAATACCACCAACGATTTTGAGCATCGACCCCATACCTGTTGCGCCGAGCGTTGTAAGTAACATTGTAATAAGTCCAAACATATCATTTTATCTCTTTTCGTATAAATATTTAGGTGATATTTAATGATTTAGTCGAGTTTATTTTAAATGAAGATAGATCTAACGATACAAATAAAGTATCTAAAGTTATTATTACTAAAAATAATAAGATTTTATTACTTCAAAAAAAGAATGGTAAGTATGAATTACCTGGAGGTCATATAGAAGTGGGAGAATCTGCTATTAACGGTGCAAAGAGAGAAGTTAAAGAAGAAATCGGGTTAGATGTCATCAATTTAAAACAAATTACTAGTAATAATAGCAGAGTTTTATATAAAGGTAATATTATTAATAGTAATATCACTCTCAGTGACGAACATAAAAGCTATAAATTTGTTTTACAGAAGGATTTATTTAAATTACCGTTAAGTAAATGGTCAAAAAAGGATTTAGCATTCTTAAAACAAAAGGATAAACAGCAAATTGATGAAAACTATGCTGATGGTAAGAAGAAAGGTAAGAGTAGACCTGGTAGAGTTAAGAGAGCTGGTGCAAGCTGTAAGGGATCTGTAACGGAATTAAGAAAAAAAGCTAAAAAATATGGGGGAGAAAAAGGTAAAATGTACCATTGGTGCGCAAATATGAAAGGCGGTAAGAAAAAAAGCTAAAAAATATGGAGGAGATGAGCTGAGATGATTAGATTATTGATAGAAGAAGATCGAGCCTTTCATTTTGAATGCATCGAATCAATTATTGTAAAATATAAAGAAATTCTTGGTATTGACAAGACTGCAAAGATTCACTTGCTGCTACATAGACCAGATGAATCGTTTGTAAGATATATAAAACATAAATACCCTGAGATAATGTTCAGTAGGCCTACTAAATATGATTATCATATTGTTAGTACGACATATGATATACATTATGATGAAATTGAAAAAAATGTAGCTAATAAATTTTATATTTCACATGATGTATCCGATAGAATGCAAAAATTGAGCAATGTGAGATTTATCACACCGCTCGGTAGGTCTTTTTATTATGCTGATTGTCTGCCATTCGCCGAAGACAAAATTAAAAGCGATATACCAATTTATATAATACAAGGTAATATCACAAATGAAAGACGCAATTATAATCTATTGGTTGATATCCTTAAAAAAGAATATGACTATGATTTCAAGATAAAAATGCTTGGGAAAGGAAATGGACTTCCCGCTGAATTGATACCGTTTAGAGATAAGATAATCTTAAAAACCAATTTAGATTTTATTAGTTTTCATAAAGAGTTTATTGATGCTTATGCTCTTATCATGCCTACTACTAAACAGAGTCAGCCACAGTATTATAAGAATAAATTGACTTCAAATATTAGCTACGCTAAAGGATATAGCTTGACTTCGATTATAGATAAAGAACTACAGGATATTTATCAATTAGATAATGCATATACATATGGTGATATTTCAAAAGCATTTGAACAATCATTAAAAGATTTCTATAACAGATAAATAGTAAATATGAAATTAAATTTTTTAGAAATAGGAACATCAGATTTTGATACTCTAATTGAGAGTGCTAATGATGATACCATTGGTATTTCAATCGAGCCATTGAAATATTACTTAGATAAACTGCCAAATAAGAAGAATGTTATTAAATTAAATTGCGCTGTATCTTTTGATGATGAAGAGCACGAAGAATACATTTATTATATACCTGAAGATATCATAAAGAAGCATAGACTTCCGTATCTTTGGAGAGGGTGCAATTCAATCGGTGATTATCATTATTGGCATAAAAAGAAAAATGCCGCGCAATATTGTATTAAAGAAAAGGTTCGTATGATTCCACTTAGTAAAATCATTGAACAATATAATATTACATCAATCGATTTGCTAAAAATCGATACCGAAGGTATGGATTGCAAAATTTTACAGTCATTTCATAAATCAGTTTTATTAAACAAATCACAATCCTTTTGGCCTAAAAAGATACACTTTGAATCAAATTACTTAACACCAGATGAAACAATAGTAAGTACTATTAAATTATTTGAACAATCTGGATATAAATCAGATCGTAGAGAAAAAGATACTACGCTTATGTTATAATGAATAAAATATGAGGGAGAAAAAGGTAAAATGTACCATTGGTGCGCAAATATGAAAGGCGGTAAGAAAAAATCTAAGAAATGAAGTACGATACACTGACAGATATAATTTTAGAACAGTTTGATGGGTACAAACCTGTCAAATTACCGTATAATTTTGATAGTTTAGAGCCGTATATTGATGCAGAAACTATGAAATTGCATTATAATGAACATTATAAAGGGTACATAAAAAAGCTAAATGACGCTATAGGAACAAAAAAACCGGAACTGGAACAACTGGTAAAAAGTTCCTTGAAGAGAAAAGATGCAATTCGGAACAATGCTGGTGGAGCTTATAATCATCAGCTATTTTGGAGTATGATGTCACCTGATAGACCTTCAATAAGAGGAAAAATAAAAGAATTATTGGAAGCTCAATACGGTTCCGTTGAAAATTTTAAGGAACAATTTAAGGAACAAGCTATTTCCCATTTCGGTTCCGGTTGGGTTTGGTTGGTTAAAAAGGGAACCCGTTTAAAAATTATACAAACTGACAATCAAGATAACCCGTTAATGTATGATATGGGAACACCTATCTTAGGGATAGATGTTTGGGAACATGCGTATTACAAAAAGTATGGTCCAGATAGAGGAAAATATATTAATCAATTTTTGAAGATAGTGAATTGGGATTATTGTAATCTTCTATTAGGGCAATAATTTCCTTTTTCATATAATTCATCCGTATAGGGTACCAAGTTTCAGTAGCCTTATTTTTATAGAAAACTACTAACCCGCTACACTTTTTACCGCTCATTTTTTCATATAGCATTGCGTATATTGATAATTGTAAAGCATATGTGTTAAACTCGCAAACACCGAGATGGTCGAGAGGAGCTTTGAAAAATTCATTATATTCGCTAAAAAATCTAAAAGCTTTATTTGTCTTAAAGTCACCTATATAGAAATGCGTCTTATTCTCGTATAGAAGGTCTGCAGTACCGGCGACATTCATATCAACATTATTGAGTTGCTCCTCACATTTAAGATCTGGAAACTTTGCAAATATATGCTCCCACTTTCTATAAGAATCGTACAAAGACTGATACTGATCATCGATCTTACCCTCCGTTAAAAAGTCCTCCATGACCTTGTGGATATCAGTACCATAATCACAAGCTCTATTTTTTTCCTTATCCCATAAATCTAATACAAAATCAACATCTAACCCCTCCCTCTTAGCGACGCGTGTAGCAGCACCTATCTTATCAAAAGCTGGTTTATATTTACCAATTAAAGTAGTTACCGATATAAGCTCTTTACCAGTCTCGGAATTGATATACTTGTGCTTCTTTTCATCGAAAATAATCATTATAACCAATTATAATATAGACTCTTGAATATTCAAGATTTTATTATAAAATAATACGTATGAGAATAGCAATAAGTGGGTCGGGCAATCAAGGTAAATCCACCTTAATTAAGGATTTTTTGACCGAATGGTCTAATTTCAAAACTGAGAGCGAAACGTATAGAGATAAAATTACCTCTGAAAAACTCCCTCACAGTATGGAGACGACAAAAGATACTCAGTGGAAAATCCTCAATCATATGATTGATGAAATGCAAACATTTAAGGAGGGTGATAAAATTATAATGGATAGGTGCCCTATTGATAACCTTGTTTACTCACTATGGGCTTTTGAAAAGGGTGTAGGTGATATCGATAAGGAGTTTATTGATAAGTGTATACCTCTAGTTTGCGAGAGTATGAGGCATTTAGATATTATCTTCTTTCTACCTATTACAAAAGCCGCACCAGTAGAAATAGTAGAAGATGGTATGCGTGAGACTGATCCGATTTATATCAAAGAGATTGATAATATTTTTAAAATGATCGGTGCGCAACATCATGAAAATAATGGCAGGAATCCCTTCTTCCCAAAAGATGATGCCCCTGGTTGGATTGAGATATTCGGATCACCGGAAGTGCGTATTGCAATGATCAGACAATATCTAGATGTTGATGGTGATTTGATTGGCGGTACTGAGGAGAGTATGAATGAACTTATAAATCCCCATGATGGTCAATTTCTAAATAAAGACGTGCAAACTATGCAAGATCTTATTGAGGATCAGAGAAAGTCTATGAATTTTGAAAAAGAGTTAGCGCATCAAAAAGAGCAGATTAAACAAATGCTTGGTGATAAAGATATCGACGAATTAACAGATATGTATAATAAAACTAAGCGGTAGCTGATAGCATTATAATATAGTTTTGACCACCTATAGTAATCGGTAAACCATGTGTACTGCCCCCCGTGGCAGTTAGTGCCGTACCGTACAATACGCTAGATAGTTCATCGACACCTGTTGTATTTTCATCAACAGTATTAGCAAAAGTTGTATTTTCTAAACCAACAACAAAATCTTTAAAATCTAGTTTATTAGTCGAGTTTTCTGTCTGTACAATAATAAAATTGCCAGATTCAATGCTACTAATAGTAGGGAGCTGTTTAATACTTACTTCTGTGCTAGCCATATTAATTATTTATTATAAAATATATGTAATGTCAAAAATAGGTATTGGTGTAATTACATGTAATAGAAACGACTTCTTAAAAAAATGTCTTGAAAGTATTGATTCAAGTTGGTATGATGTACTGGTTGTTGTTAATGATGGTGAGGTGCCAATTAGAAACGTCGGTGTTGATGTTATAAATAATCCTGAAAATTTAGGTGTCGGTAAAACAAAAAATATAGCATTACAATATTTGATTGATAATAAATGTGAACATTTATTTTTGGTTGAAGATGATATTTTCTTTAAAGAAAATGCATTTGCAAAATATATTGAAGCTTCAGAGAAGACAAAAGTGAAGCATTTTAATTATTGTTTACACGGTCATGATAATAAAATAAATGGCAAGAAACCAAAACCTAGAAAAATATTTGATATAAGAGGTATTAGAGTGTCTCTTTATTATAATGTGTATGGTGCTTGTTCTTATTACCATAAATCAGTAATTGACTCTATTGGGTTGATCGATGAAGAATATTATAACGCTATGGAACATGTCGATCATACAATGGAAGCGATTAATAAAGGATTTCACCCTCCCTTTAGATGGTTTATTGATTTAGAAAATAGTAATCAATATATACAAGATCAGGATGAAAATCATAGTGAGTCTACTATAAGAAAGGGAGATTGGTTAAAGCATTTTCAGGCCGGTGTAAAAAGATTTAAAAATAAATTTAGTATAGATGTTACTGACCCATATCAAAAATATGATGATGTTGAAAAGGTAATAAAGTACTTTAAGGAATTATGAAAATAGCACTAGCAGTTAATACCTTTAATACTGAATTAAATCGCTTTAAACTAGCAAATCAATCATACGAAAAGTTAAATTCATATGATAATGTAGATGTTTTCGATATACAAAAACCTGGTGTTGAAGGTAAGTTTAAAACTATTGATAAAATAGAAAGATATTCTAATGATGTTATTGAAGGCTCGACAAAAGAATTACCGTTTGTTAATGATCTCTTCAATATAACTGCAGACTTAGATTACGATTATTTTATAGTGACTAACGCCGATGTTATGATTAGTCCGCGATTAATAAATTATATATTAGAAAGAGATATTACAGCAATGTCTTGTTCTAGACTCGACGTTCAACCAGCTGCGAGTATTAAAGATGATATGAAGCCGGTGAGGTGGGAAATAGCGGGTCACGATACTTTTTGTTTTAAAACAGACTGGTATAAAAAACATAGTATATTATTTGAAGATTTTTTATTAGGTAAGCCAGCTTACGATCAACACTATGCCGCGCTAATGAAGGTTTTTGGTAATAATGATAGCTTCGGTAATAAAAACCCTGCATTCTGTTTACACGAGCATCACGGTATAGCAGCTGTAACTACAAAAGATATAGAGCAAGAATATAATTTAAATCAGTATAAAAATTCGGAATTAGCTCAGACATATAAGCATGTCTGGGATGATTATTTAAAAGAAGTTCTATTCAAACGAACGCCGTGGATGAGTTTTTTAAAAGAAGTAAATAATGAAGAGAGTATCGAAGAAAATTGGTTTAATAAAAAAATATCTAAACTAGCAGGTGAGATTAATAATCATAAAAAGCAGTATAATCTTATATAATGAAAAAAATTTAAAAATGAAAATCAAAGCATATACTCTATTTACCCCGTCTCATGAAAGATTTTTGAAAGAATATCTTTTAGAATCTTTTGTATATAATCCTAAAATTGAATTAACTATAATTAATAAACCACAACTATGTGATAGTGCAGAATTTGCTTCTGATGGTTGGAATGCTACTATGAGATATAAAGCAGATTGCTTTTATGAAAATCTTAAACAATGTAAAGAAGACGAAATTTTTATGTTTATTGATCCAGATATTGTAATTTATAAAGATTTTACAGATGATATAATTGAAAGAATAAAAGATAAAGATGCAGTATTCCAAAATGATGGCCCTGGTGGGGTTAATACGGGATTTTTTGCTGTTAAAAATAATAAAAAAACGAGAGCTTTTTTTAATACCGTGCTTGGAAATTTAGAAAAGTTTGAAGAAGAGCAACAAGCAACAAATTACTTACTAAGAAATTTAAATAAATTTCCAAGCATAGAGATAAAATGGGATTTCTTACCGAAGGAATACTGGACGTATGGAGAGATAGCTGGTCAATATAATGGTAAGGGTGGTATTAAAGGTCACTGGGTTAATACAGATGAAAACTTTAAAATACCTAAAGATATTTTTATACATCATGGTAATTGGACGAAGACAAAAGATGATAAGTATAAAATTTTAGATATAGTTAGAGAGAGAGTAAAATGATAATTAATAAATCTCTTAATTTAATGAAGTTTGACCCGTATATAAAGACGGAAGAAACAATATGTAAGTTATTGGAAAGAGATAAGGATGATATCTCTGATGATTTTACTTTAATGTTTATGCCTCTAACGCATATAATTAACGAACTGGGGGTACGCGCTGCAAATCAAGTCATTAATCATGAAAAAGGTGTAGTAAAAAATTCACGAAGAGTTTTTGTATGTCAACATATTTTTGTTAATCAGTTAAATTTTCGCGATAGTGATATAGTTTTCACTCCTCATTCTAACATAGAAGATAATTTCTACACGATACCTCATTATGCGGTAAATTTTAATAAACCGGTGATAGAAAAGAGAGAAGGATTTTCTTTCTTAGGTTCAACCACTACACATTGGACAAGAAAAAAAATTACCGAAGTGTATGATAATTGCTATGATTCCGGTACACATTGGGGATTAGATAATAACCTCTCAAATGATTTTAAACAAAAATATATTGACCATACTAATAAATTTCAATACGCTCTATGCCCTAGGGGAACCGGTATTTCATCTGTAAGGCTTTTTGAAGCAATGGCGATGAACTGCACCCCGATAATTATTGCTGACAACTATAAACTACCATTAGATGATATTATTAACTGGGATGATTATATAATAAGAGTACCTGAAAGAGATGTTTTAAAAATAAAAAATTATATAGAACCAAAACGTGATATTTTGCAAATTTATAATAAATATTTTGCGAACGATAATCTGCATGAAACAATTAAATATACTTTAAGATGACGCCTTTTATGGCATTAGATGAAATATCTTTCGTAGAGTAGGTATATTAAAGAAAAAACTTGATTATATATTTTTATATAATATAATAGGTGTATGATAGTTAAAGATATCAAGGTTTATGATGGCCCTTTAATTCATAAGAGATTTGCTTATGATTATTTTAGAAATAAGACTTTACCGATCGGTAACATTATTGCTTTTCGCTGCCCGATGGATGTAAATGTTAGCGGTATGATTGATCAGGAAGATGTTCTTCAAGGCGATTATATCTATAGTGAAGATGCTGTTAACTTCTGTTGGGAAATTCCTAACTTAGATAAGTTTGGCGCTGTAGCTTTTCAACGTCTGCTAAACACTCAGATTGCTAATGTACTTCATTCAAAATATATTAAAAAGCCTATTGAAGTTGACGGTGATGATCTAATGGTTCATGACGAGTTTGAAGGTAGTGATGGATCTGCTCAGATAAGAGGTAAGTGCAGTGTTAGTATTACATATTCGAAGGATAATGTAGCTATAGGTCATACCGGTATTAATATTAACGCCGGTAGAAAGGCTCCTAATTTTGCATACAGTACTAAGCTTAGTGATGAAGATGCAGAACAATTTATGAAAGATATTATTGACCTATTTTATGCAATGGTTGATGATATGTTTATCGCGACGACGAAAATTAATCTATGACAATATTCCAATATCTAAATAGTTTACTTTACAGTAAAAAGAAAATAGATATGAACTGCGATGATGAGTCGCAGTTCAACCTTTTTATGATTAACAGATGGTCTAGTATGTACTCAAAGGAAATAAACGAGTATATAAACGAGACGTCAAATAAATATTGGTCGCTATTTGATGATAAACAAAATCAGTTTAATTATCTATATAACCTTCTCCCTAGGTTGAGGTTTAAAAAGATCAGCTATCTCAAGAAAACAAAAAAGGAAAAAAAAGCTAAAGAGGAGAAAGTATTAATGCCGGAATTTTACAGCGAAAGAGAGTATAAACAGCTTGTTGAATTAGAAAACTATATTTGTAAATAGTTTATATGGCACAAGCAAGTATTGATAGTTTAGCTACTAAAAAAAGTTTAATTGACCTCGACGGTCATAGTGATGGAGATTTCGGTCTCGGAGATGAGTATAGTCTATCGTTCGTCTTTGACGATATTATTTTAGTTGAATTTATCGACGAAGACTCTGACGGTGCCGGAGATACTATTATGAGAGGTGGTATTTATGTACCTACCAACACGTTGAGCAAGGCATGGCGTAAAGGTAAGGTTGTATTGGCCGGTCCGGAAGTTAAATACGCGAAGAGTGGTGATATAGTAATGTTCCCTAACGATAAGGGCGCTCCTGTATCGAATTTAGAGATTAGCGGCCATGGTAAAATAGGTAAGGGTATGTTTTTAAATGAGCAGAGATTATTCGGTATCTGCAAACCAAGAGATGAGAAGTAAATGCCTAAAGTTGGGTTATCAGGCTTAAAGCAAACTTTGCAGAGCAATGTTTGTGAAATAAGATTCGCTAAGAGGAGAGAAGCAGCCTTCCGGACCATGCTCTGTACATTGGATCAGAGTATTTTAAATTCTGTCAACGGCAGAACAACATTAAACTATAGACCACCAACTGGTCCGCCAAAATATAACCCAGAATCAAAAAATTTATTATTGGTTTGGGATATTTTTATGCAAGATTGGAGAATGGTCAGTATGGACAACTGTGATCTTATAAGAGCTGTTCCACGGGATGAATTTTGGGAATATTTTAACAAGACTATCTACAACATGACTGTAGAAGAGAAAAATCAATTTATGGGTAGATGACAAGGATAGAAAAAATAGAAAATGAAATTAATAACTTCCTACTAAGGGATATAGTCTTCTTTATCGAGAATGGTAAAACGGTTAAGAAGGGTAAGTTAATTTTGTTCAGATTTAAGGAATTTCACTTTAACTTTACTATCAAGACGGAAAAGGATGAACATAAGATATATGAAATACCTTATCCGTATGCTTATAGAGCGGGTACCGATTATTTGAAGTTTTCGTATGATTTAGATGACTTTACATTAAAGGATAGTAGTCTATATTATAAAGCTAAAACGATGAATATATCTTCTGCGAGTAAATTGTACGGTTCGGAGCTTGTTTTATCGGCAGTATAACCTATAATGGTTGTATATGTCGAATAATTTATTGTTAAACTTCCCTACCGGGTACGAGCCTAGTAAACAGCAAACGAAGTTACTTAAGCAGATTGAAGCTGCGTTTGAGAACAATAAATTTGTAATCTGCTGCGCCCCTACCGGTAGTGGTAAAAGCTTTATATCTAAAACACTATCAAACGTTTCGGATAACTGTACGTCTAATTTTAGAAGCATGGTTGAAACTTACGACGCGTTTAAAATGGATCAATCCGGGTCATTTGTGTATGAACAAGAATGTAGTAATGAACCACCTGCAGGTACTTTTGCGTTAACTATAACAAAAACCCTTCAAGATCAATATAAAACTCTATTTGACGATACTAGTATATTAAAAGGTAAAAGTAACTATCAGAGTACATTAGATCCGAGCATTGACGTAGAGCTCGAATCTATAATCATTCCACGAAAAGTTCTAGAAGAACATCGTCGTAATAATCTATGCCCGTATCATAATGATAGAAATAGCGCATTAGTGAGTAAATTTTCAGCTCTCAATTATAAGATGTTTCTGTCATTACCGGGCCATATAAAACATAAAAACTACATCGTTTGTGATGAAGCTTCGGAGCTAGAGGATGAGATTATTAGACAGTTTTCTATTCTTATTGATATAAAAAAATTAAGAAAATTTAATGTAAAGATATTCCCTCTAGCGTCTACTAAAAGCGAAACAGTTCGTAAATGGGTAGATGAAATCCTCGCAACTATTTCAGAGCAAGTAGGTGAGATTCACGATAAGTCTAAATCTGGTCTTACACAGAGCGATACAACAAAGTTAAGGTATCTAAAAAACATACACCGTACATTATCCTTAATCTCTGAAACTTGGTCTAAATGTGAGTATGTCGTACAGGTTGAAGATAAATTTAATATTAAAGTAACGCCTCTTAAAGTCGATATGCTAACAAAATATATCTTTAGATATGCTGAAAAGGTATTACTAATGTCAGCCACTATCATTGACCATAAAAACTTAGCGAAAACTCTCGGTATTAAGAATTATAAATATATCGAATCAGACAGTACTTTCGATCCTGTGAAAGCGCCAATTTATATTTCAAAAACTAATAAACTAAACCATGCCAATTTGCAGAAAGCACTACCATTAGTCGCAGAACAAATAGATGCAATCTGTAAAAAGCATAGCGGTGAAAAAGGCATAATACATACACATACAAATGCAATTACTAGCTATATTAAAAATAATGTTAAATGTAAGAGGTTTCTATTTAGAGATGAAACAGCAACAAATGAAGATATACTAGAAATTCATGAGAAATCAAAAGAGCCGACTATATTAGTTAGCCCATCATTAGGCCTCGGTATTGACTTAAAAGGTGATTTAGCTAGGTTTCAAATAATCGTTAAAGCTGCTTACTTACCTCTCGGTGATAATAGAATCAAGAAAATGTTCGACCAGGATAAGCAATGGTATCAAAATAAAATGCTATCTAACTTTATACAGCAGTGTGGGAGAGGTATTAGAAGTAAAGATGATCATTGTGTAACGTACGTACTCGATGCAACAATCTTTAATGCTGTAATACGTAGCAAGAATCTACTACCTAAGTACTTTCTTGATAGATTTGTATAAATAATCTTATGCAACCGTTTGAACAATATTACAATCAACGAATGATAGAAGAGGGTAAATTAGGTAAGTTAGCAGCAATGGGAGCTTTAGCTACATCATCTTTATTCGGAGATTTTGTTCAGGATTGGTCAAAGTATTATCAGACGTCAAACGATCCGAAAAAAGAGGCAAGAGCTACTGCAGTATTGAAAGCTGATATTAAAACACCTGCAGATGCTAAATTAGCAATACGAATTGCAGCAAAAATATTCGCTGGTGATGAAGGTCATACTGAACAAGAGTTTATCGATGTTTTGGAAAAGACCGGGGCGGTTGAATCTGGTTACCGTACTAAAGTACAAACAGGCGGAGGTCCAGCCAGGAGTTATTGGCAAGTAGAGCCTAAAACAGCAATGAGCTTGGTTAAACATTCACCTCAATATTTCGGACCTAAATTCCACAAAGCATTCGGTAAAGATGCCTTAAAAATATTGCAAGAATACGATGAAAAAGCTTGGTCTGATATTTTAGAGAAAAACGATGCTTTAGGAGCTACTATGGCTGCTGCTAAGTGGTTATCTACTTCTTGGTAGGGACCTTCTTTTTCGGTAACTTAAATTTTAACGTCTTTATCTTACCACCAGACTGACCTTTAAACCCTGATATAGCTTTAGTGCTATGAGGCTCGTTGAGTTGCGGATTAACAGTCCCATATTTACCAGAAGATAGTTTAGTAGGTCTCTTTGTATCCGTCGGTGCTCTAAAATCCTCTAATATATCTTTAACCACACTATTGAAATTCATATAAATATTTATTATAATTATGTCAATGTCAAATACAAAGAAAATTAAATGTATAATAACAGGCAAGCAGACAGTATATTCCGGCGACTTTCTACAGAAGAAAATACAGGAATATGGTTCTGAAGAGAAACTTAATACGTTCTACATCTGCAGAGAGGTAAAAAGCTTTCTTAAAAAGGGGTATAGTGTTCATGATATTAGAAAGATATTAAACGTAGATGATAGCTTACCACTACCGGGCGATGAAGTGTTGCAGGAGATTGAGAGTACTTTTCGTAAGGATAGTATACTAAAAGAGCATCCAACTTTTAATGAAGCTCTAACTAGTTTTACATATAATAAATCCGATCCTGACGTTGAAAAGTTTATAAAAGACTATATAATTATATCATGAGTTTAACAGCAAGAATTAAAAATAAAACAATTGAAATTTTCGATGTGCAAACCGGTGGCATACAAAGAGTTCATGCTCTTCCCCCAGGTAATTATTCTAACTTAATTGTAGCTGGCGATAACGTCTCAGTAACTATCAACACCTCATATAGCGGTGATAAGATTAGAACAATTAATATGAAGACTGGAGCTATTGTAAGCGAGCTAAGCATGTAATGATTGATATATCTTTAGTAGACACCGCGGTAAACATCGATAATTACCAAACGTTTGATCAAAATAGACCTTGTTTATTTTTAGGATTCGCTATTAAGAATGAGTATGACAATCAACGTCTGAAAATATCGGAAAAATATAACCCTAGTAGACAGCTCTTCGCTTTCACGAAAAAGCCGGATGATTATAGAGTACTACCACTTTACGGGTTATTTATGGAGCTCAACAGTAAGGGTAAGGAGTTAGTTAAGACTATTATTGATCAAGAAAAAAATATTATGGGCATTAAGATTTATGAAGATATATTAGAGCAATATAATATGAGTTGCAGAGATTCGTATTCATACCTTAATAAAAATATATACCCTATTGATTTTGAACATTTTACCAGTATTACCGATGATGAATTAATTAATGACGGTAAGATACTTCAACACCTTTTGGAACTAGATGATAATAAGTTCGACTTTCAAAAATTTGGCGCATTTAAGCTATTAATCCTCGTTTGAAATTGTAAATAAATGAATATGAATATTGAGAAAAGAAGCGGTGAATTGGTCCCGTTCGACATTGAAAAAATACATAGAGTAGTTGACTGGGCAGTACATGATATTAAGGGCGTGACAGCGTCAGATATTGAGATCAACGCTAAGTTGCAGATGAAAGATGGTATAACAACCACTGAAATTCATAATGTTTTAATTGACTCTGCAGTCAATCTAATCAGCCTTACGCATCCGAACTACCAGTATGTTGCAGCTAGACTCCTATCGTACCAACTACGTAAAGACGTATGGGGTGGTAAGAACCCACCTAAGCTTGTAGACTTTATTAACAAGAATGTACACGAATATGATGTATACGATGAAGATATTTTAATGCTATATTCTGATAAAGAGATCAACAAACTTGATGAATACATCGATCATGATCGTGACAATCTTTTCACATATGCAGGTATGCGGCAACTCTGTGATAAGTACCTTATTCAGGATAGGTCAGATACTACAATCTATGAAACGCCACAGTTTGCGTATATGATTATAGCAATGGTATGCTTCGGTAAGTACAAAGGTGCAGCTCGTATTTCGTATGTTAAGAAGGCGTATGATTACTTCTCAAAATTTAAGATCAATCTACCTACCCCTCTTATGGCTGGGGTACGTAGTAAGATTAGGCAATACGCGTCATGCTGCTTAATTGATATTGATGATACCTTACCATCTATTTTTTCCTCGTCTACAGCTGCCGGGTACGCTACAGGATCTCGTTACGGTATCGGATTAAATATCGGACGCATTAGACCGATTAACTCTCCTATTAGAAACGGTGAAGTTATGCATACAGGTGTAATCCCATTCCTCAAGTTAATGGAATCAACCGTTAAGTCATGTCATCAAAATGGTATTAGAGGTGGATCAGCTACTGTTAACTTTCCCTTCTGGCACTATGAGGTCGAAGATATGATCGTACTTAAAAATAATTCCGGTACCGATGATAATCGCGTTCGCAAGTTAGATTATTGCATTCAGTTTAGCGAATTATTTTATAAGAGATTCTTGAAGAATGAGGATATAACTCTCTTCTCTCCATACGAAGCAAAGGAGTTGTATGATGCTTTCGGCCATGAAAATTTTGATGAATTATATGAGCAATACGAGCGTAAAACGAGTCTAAGATTTAAAAAGACCATATCAGCTAGAAAGCTCATGTCATTATTCGTTAAGGAGAGAGTAGAAACGGGTAGGATCTACTTCATGAATCTCGATCACTGTAATCAGAAGTCCGCGTGGGATGCTGATATTAAGATGACAAACTTATGCGTTGAAGTCCTCCATCCAACGAAGCCGTTGCAGCATACAGATGATAAAGATGCTGAAATTGGTATCTGTATTCTATCAGCTATTAATGTATTAGAAATTCAGTCTGATGCAGAAATGGAAAAGGTATGTGATATTATTGTACGTATTCTCGATCAATTGATTGACTATCAAGATTATTTCTTACCAGCAGCTGAAAACTTTACTAAGAATCGTCGCTCGTTAGGTATCGGTATTACTAACTTTGCCGCATATCTTGCTAAGCATGGTGTGAAATATGACGATGACGACGCACCTAATGTAGCTGATGAATTGATGGAAAAGGTGCAGTATTACCTGTTGAGCTCATCGTGCCATATAGCAGAGGAAAAAGGAGCTTGTCCGAAGTTCGGAGACACGAAATATAGTAAAGGATGGCTGCCTATTGATAACTATAAGAAGGAAATCGATGAATTCGTAACGCGTAAAAATGCAATGGATTGGGAATCTCTACGCGAGAGAATCAAACAACACGGTTTACGCCATAGTACGGTATCTGCTATTATGCCGTGCGAGAGCTCTTCTATAATTCAGTGCTCTACGAATGGTATAGAACCAATCAGATCTTATATTACCTATAAGAAATCCAAGGCTCGTACTTTACCTGTTATCGTACCTAATTACTCATCATATAAGAGCAAATATACTTTAGCGTATGATATGAAGGATAATAGCGGTCTAATTAAGATTGTAGCAGCACTTCAAAAGTGGGTGGATATGAGTATATCGGCAAACGTGTATTATAATTATGCTCATTATGAAAATGGCGCATTGCCGGATTCAAAAGTTATTAAAGAGTTGCTACTCGCGTATAAGTTAGGCTGGAGAACCGGTTACTATTTAAATACTGATGACGGTGATAAGCAGAGCTTAAATGATGAGGAACATAGTGATAATGGTTGTGAATCTGGGGCCTGTGCTCTCTAAATATTTTAATAATTATGGAAACTGTTTTAAATACAACTAACGTCGATACAACGAAACAACCTATGTTTCTTGGAGAGGATCTATCTCTACAAAGATACGATAGGTTTAAATATCCTAAGTTCTTTGATCTGTGGAGAAAGCAAGAAGAATTTCACTGGTTACCTGAGGAGGTTTCGTTAACAAAAGATCGTAATGATTACGAAAACTTGACAGATACAGAAAGGTTTATCTTCAATAGTAACCTTAGATGGCAGACTATGACAGATAGTATGCTTTCTAGAAGTATCCATAATATTAAAAACTATGTATCTAACCCAGAGCTTGAAATCTGTATGACTACTTGGGCTAGGTTTGAGACTATTCATAGCTATTCGTATACATATACTCTACAGAATATTGCTAAAGATGCTACTCAGTTCTTCGACTCAATCTTAGAGGATAAAGAGATTGTTAAAAGAGCTACAGAAATTAGCAGCGCGTATAATAAACTACTCGGTGATGAAAGCGATATTAAACAGAAGATTTTTAACGCTATTCTATCTACTCAAATCACTGAAGGATTAGCATTCTATACATCTTTTGCTTGCTCTTTCTTTTTCGGGTATAAGGGTAAGATGGAAGGTAATGCTAAGATTATCGGTTTAATTGCTCGTGATGAAAACTTACACGCTGCTATTACACAGAATATTATTAAGTACTGGCGCGAGAATAAAGACGAAGGTTTCCAGCAAGTAGTTAAAGACAATGAGCAGAAGATTTACGATATGTACGGTCTTGCAGCTGAAAATGAAAAGAAGTGGGGTGAATATCTATTCTCACAAGGTTCATTACTTGGGTTAAATTCGGAGATGCTAAGCGGTTATATTGAATGGCTAGCTAATACAAGATTACGCTCTCTTGGTTATGATAAGATCTTCGATCAACCTACTAACCCAATCGGCGGTTGGTTAAATAGCTTTACCGATAGCTCTAAAGTTCAAGTAGCTCCTCAAGAGACTGAAATTAGTTCTTACAAGATTGGTGCTAGAGATACTGAAATCGACGATGAAGAGTTTGAAGATTTTGACCTTTAACAGTTGAATTCATATAATCATAGTCTATAATTGAGGGCTATGAATAAGAAATATATTATTATCGGGGCGGTTGTTGCTGCTATTGCATATTTTACTATGTGTGGTAAGTGCGACGCTCAAGAAGTAGTACAAGAGAAAAACTGGGAGCTCAATACTGAGGTCGGATATTACGAGAAGCGTATTTCCGGTGGTCTTTATGGGGCTCAAGATTCAGCGTATGTTAAGGCATCGACAAAGCTTGGAGACCTTCAAGGTCTAGCTCTTGTCGGTAGTCTTGAATATGTCAATACTGATGATTACCAACTACACGGTACTGTTGGTACATATCTTAATACCCCTCTCGGTGGTATTGACACACGTCTTGTAGTTCATACAGGTGAAGACGCTGACACTACATATGAATTGAACGGTGCTTATGATCTCAATTGGTTTGAGTTTGTTGATACATCTTTTACTGTTGCTTTCGAAGACGGTAGTGAATCCGGTACTAGTACTGATAGTATCGTAACTACACCAGCAATCAATGTATCTAAGACGTTTGATGTAACGTATGCAGATATGACAGTTGGTGGTGAATATGGTCAATCGTTCGGGTTTGATGAAGATGTAGAGTATGTACATGGTTACGTACGCTTTACTTCAACTATTAATAATACCCTACCAGTATTCGTCCAGGTTAACGCTCTCAAGAATAATCTTGGCGTTGTAAATGCTATTTCATCTGAAGGCACAGACGGTGATTTCGATACATCGGTTACTGCAGGTGTAGCTTTTACATTCTAATAAATACTTAGATAACCTCCAGAGTAAATCTCTGATAGCGTGATCTCGAAAGAGGTTGCGCTTTTTTTTTGGATATTTTGTATTTTTATATTATAATAGTAAATATTAATCTATGACTAAACTAACTACATATAGAGGTACAAACCCAATAACAAACATTGAACAAGCTCTTGAAAGCATGTTCAATTTAACCCCTGTCTTCCATAATTTGGAAGAAGTATATAGAACTGGTGATCAGGTTCGATTTGCATCGCGTGAAGACGCTTTGTATATCCAAATCGATATCCCTGGTTGTGAAAAGAAAGATCTAGATCTTAACGTCGATACAGATCGTCGTGATATCTACATCAAAGGTAAACGCACTGTTAAAACAACTGATAGTGAAGAGACGCAAACTATGAATAGAAGCTTTTCTATTGGTAGGGAATACGATCTAAATAAGGTTGAATTCGCGTATAAGAATGGCGTACTCGAAGTAACTGTTCCGCGTAGAAAAAAAGAGGAATATATTAAGAAATATACACTCTAACCTTAAATAAAAATAGGTCGGTGCATAACTAATATACTAAACAGGGGATGGATGGTGGGCATTATTAATATGGATAAAAACATGTTTAGGTATAAATAACATATATGATAACATGCTCTATTAACGATGTTAACCTAAATCTTACTTTAACGGAAGAAGATTATAATACATTTTACGTAGAGTCTCGAAATGAAGTTTTCTTTGATGTATTCGAATGCAAAGTTGGTGAAGAAAAAGTATTACTAGAGCAAATTGACGTACATGAAAAGGGTCCAGTTGTTCTTTTCGAAGTAACAATAGATAATAAGAGGTATTCTACAAATGCGATATTAGTAGATAGTGATAAGACTTACTTAAAGATTAACGAAGATCTTTTACATGCTATACGCGAAAAGAGTAATATATTTGAAGAAGAGATCACCGAAGAGGTTGGTGATGATCAAGCAGTAGAGACAACAACAAATCTTCAATATATTAATGTTAAGGAAGATTTCCTAAATGGTATAGAGGAGCAGTTTGAAGGTAAGATAGCTAACTTAAAGGAGGATATTTCCGATAAGTTGGATATACTCTTCTCGAAACTCGAAAGTACGAAAGAAGATGCTATTAAGGAAGAAATAGATAATCTCTCGACAGAATTAGATGGTAAGTTTATTGAATTAAAAGAGGACTTAAAAGACGTTGAAGAGTTTAATAAGAAAAATATTAATAACCTCTTAGAGAAGAAGATAACTGAAGTAGATGAGTCCGTAAGTTTTTTTTTCGAAAAACTAACCGAGGACTATAAAGATCAGTTAACCGGTTATCGTAGTGAGATTGCTCAGACTAATACTGGGTTAAATAAATTAGAAGAAAAGTTGACCAGTAGCAATAAGCTTATATATGATAGATTTACGAACAGTCAAGAGGGCATTGAAGCTAAATTTAATGAACTATTTACATTAAAGTCGCAGCTGCTCGATCAAGATAGGTTAATTGTACAGAATAAAGAACTGCTTGAATTTATAAATGAAGAGTTCAATACAATTAACAATAAGTTTTTATATCTTTCAGAAGAAGAGAATAAAAAATATAATGATTTATTAGCTGCAGTTAGTAAGAAGGATATTGTTGAATATAAAACTATATTAAAAGAAAAGATTCAAGAAGTAGAGCTTACGCAAATTAAAGAGGCTTTACAAGATGAAATTAGCAATGCATTGAGAGGCGATATCACTGCATTAAAGAGATATGTTGAAATGTCATCAGGTGGCGGTAGTGTCGCGAGCGCATTTGCCAATGGCGGTGTGATGAACGGTGCATTAAATGTCACTAGTAGAATATTATCTAGTGGTGTTGATCTCGCTGATATCTTCCCAACAAACGGTGGTGGGAGTCTAAGTAACTACCTGCCGCTCACCGGTGGCAACTTAACTGGTACATTATCATCGAACAGTACAATTATAGCTGATAACATTCTCGCGACAAATTTGCTCTCAGCAACGTATCTAGATATAGGTTTTGAGCTTTCAGGATTTAATGTAACGGGTAGTATTTCTGCATCCGGTGATATAAGTGCACATAATCTAAACCTATCTGGCGATTTAAATGTAGATGGCTTGGTGGATGGTAGAAATATCGCTAACGATGGCGCTGCTACCGATAAACTAAAAACTGATGTAATTTATTTATCGAGCGAAATTGATGATATTGACGTTGAGCTTGACTATTTAAATACAGATATAACTTATCTATCAGGTGAGATTGATAATAATAGTACAGATATAACTTATCTATCAGGTGAGATTGATGGTTTGACGTTAGATGTTATTACAGATAACGGTAATATTACTACTAACAATGTTCAAGTTGCTAATTTATCCGCGACTGGTAAAATAATCGGCAATGCAGATAGCAATACAGCCACCGGTAGTAATACAGGTGTATTAGGCGGTC
>Ga0209645_1000361_pt1 | contig 24231 bp, 44 predicted proteins | sample ETNvirenome_6_30_FD_184070 | JGI IMG/M metagenome (GOLD analysis project Ga0209645, IMG submission 184070) | Marine viral communities from the Pacific Ocean - ETNP_6_30 (SPAdes) (version 2) | ecosystem: Environmental > Aquatic > Marine > Oceanic | place: Pacific Ocean | collected 2013-06-19
TGCCCCGTTCAGGGTTCCCGTGTAAACCTTGACGGCTACGAGGGTGACAGCGAGTTCCCTGTCAGTATGCCGGTCTACATGTGGGGTGGCGAGTGGGTGAGCAAGCGATTCGGCAACAAAGTTATCAAGGCTATCAAAGAAGTTGGTAGCGAACTAATCGTGGCATAAGGGGGATAAGATGTCAAAGTTGTTAGAAGCTCTTTTCGGTCTTAAAAAAAGTAACAAGACCCATTACAATGTGATCAGGGAAGCTCAGTACCTGAAGTCCACTATCGATTACATCTAGAGTAGGAGAAAGTTATGGAAAAGCAACTACTTATCGATCGAATAGAAGCCTTTCAGAGCATTTGGGAGGCTGCTGAAGCCCTCTCTCCAGGGGGATACGAGAACCTCCTAAGCACTGAGGATTTCTGGGATCCCTTTCTGCATAACGAATTTGAGACTCGCCGTGGTTGGCACAAGCTAGGAACAGCATAATGAAGAAGAAGTTTGATGATTGGGTTGCTGGTTGGTCTGATGGTACACTGCTTATTTATTTTACTGCCCTTGCAGCCATTCAGGTCACTGCTGTTGTTTTGATCTTAGGTTAAATCTGATGAAAAATAAGCATAACAAAAACCCACTAGATTCCATTGGGATCTTTCCTGACGACCGTTATGGCACTCTTGTGAGGATTGTGGGAATTGGAAAAAGGTGCAATACCGAATACGGCGAGGAGACCCGCTATGACCATTCCAAACCTATGGGTCTTGTAGTTGGCTATCGATCTCATCCGCACAGGGCTGGAGAGTATATACTTCAAATGGTTGACGGTGAAAATATAGCTCCTTGGGAACCAATTGAGTATGTTAAAGGCAAATGGCTGGAGATTGTATCGTGAAAAAGATCATCCACGTCAACCAGCACGTCATCCGCAGCAACACAAAGCACGGAACTGACGAACCAGTCTTGACGGTAAAAACATACAAAGAAAACAATTATGCCCACGAGGCTATAATCAAAACAAAAGATGGTGTAGAATTAGGAAGAGTCATCTATAGTCCGCATAAACCACTGAGTTGTGGAGCACGAGTGTGGATTGAGGTGGACACTGAAACCACTGATGTTGATTTAATTATACGCAAAGGAGAAGAAGTATGAATGATTTATTTACGCCCGCAACGCAGCTAAGCGCAGCGGCAATGAAGGCAGCCAAAAATGCTCAGCAATCGCCTCTTATTGAGGCAGAAAATGAAGCATTACGCCAAGCAAAGGCAGCGGGGTTTCTTAATCCTCATGATGACAAGGATCAACGAGCAACTCTTTTCCCACCTGCTCCTCCGGGTAAAACATATCGCCGTATTATCAAGAAGTTTCATGAAGTAAAGTACTCGCAACTTACTGATAAAAACAATCGACACGCTGATGTGGATGAGAAGCACTGTCGAGAAGTGTTGCAGCCTTTGTTAGAGCGTGCTGGGCAAATTAACTATCCGATTATGGGCAGAGCCAAATCCCCAGTATCGTTTTATACGGACCACGGTCATAACCGAGGTTGGTCCTCTAACGATCTCTGGCCTGGCAGATTGTTGCCGTTTTTAGAGCTTTTTCCTGATGTGTATGAGGTCACCACAGATTCCACTGGTCAAGAGATTTATACTGCCGTCTCTACCCCCGCTGGAAAGCTAGGAGAGTATCTTTCCGAGGTCCGATGCAATCCTAGCCAGGTAAACAAGATTTATACTATATTTTGCGCCGTCGAGCATCTGAAGGAGTGCTTTCAGCTTGATCCAACATTCCACGGGCGGAACCCCTCAAGGCAGTTTCCAGATCGATCAGATGGAACCTTTGATAGTATCATGGACTTGCTCCACCCAGAGCAGTTCCTATACAAAGGCACCCGCACTCAGATTTACAACAGGTGGAAGCAGGGCGCTCCAACCTCAGCTACGATTGCCCAAACTCAGGGTTCTCGAACAAACGAACTGGCGAAGCTAGGCTGGGATCAAGGCTTGATCCCTGGGAAAAACGGACAGATGTCTGAATATAATCGGGAGACTTTCAAAATTTGGGAGTGGTACGATGCAAAGAACAATGCCTATTTGGGCATGACTACAAGCAATGGTAATAAATTCAAGGAAAAGATTTTCCTGAATTGTATTGAGGCACATTGCGCAAACCGAAGTCTTCAATCCGACGACATTAATCTTTTGTTTGTGATTGATAAGCCTAGTCATGTTCTAGCTAACCTAGAGACGCAAAGAGACAATCAGATCACCGAAATTAGAAGAGTCAATGCTATGCTAAAGACGCTTGGAATCAAACTACGCATCAAAACGGTAAGATTTGTTAAGCAGCTAAAAGATACCAATGATACTGGTCGCACTGTGGTTGTGTGATATAAAACTTTGATTGTGAGGAAAAATGACGCTTGAACTAAAGCACGCTGATTGTCTTGAATATCTTCGGACCATCCCAGACGAATCGGTGGACCTCGTTGTTGTTGATCCGCCCTACTTTGAGATTGTCCGTGATGCTTGGGATAACCAGTGGAATTCTGAGCAAGAGTACCTAGACTGGTGCGAGGCTTGGACCAAAGAGTGCTTTCGAGTTATGAAGCCAGAAACCTGCTTCTATGTGTGGGGAACAACGAAAGAAGACACCTTCCTAAGGTACAAGCTGAACGTTCTCAACAATATTCCAGGAGCACACTACCAAAACTGGATCATCTGGGCTTACGACTGGGGCGGAAGGACTAAGAAGAAGTTCCCAAGGAAGCACGAAGATATCTTGATGTATTCAAAAGGAAAGTCGTTTCCTTTCAATGCTGATGACGTCCGCATTCCATACAAGATGAAGAAGAATGTCAGGTCTGGAGCGATGAACAATCCTCTTGGCAAAATCCCTACGGATGTCTGGGTGAAGAATAATCACACCACCAGCAAAGAGTATGCTGGGTGGCATTCAACCCAGAAGCCTATTTCTCTTTTGGAAAGAATTATAAAAGCACATACACAACCTGGAGATGTTGTGCTAGACTGTTTCAGTGGAGCAGGCTCTACGATGATCGCTTGTAACAACACAGGACGATCATTCAAGGGATGTGAGTTTGATGAAGAATACGTTACTAAGTCTTTGGAAAGACTTGAAAAACTATCAAAGTAGAAAGGAGATAGTTGTGAGTACAGTGGATCACCCTGAACACTATAACAAAGGGTCGATCGAAGCGATTAACATTATCGAAGACTGGGATCTAAACTTCAGTGTCGGGAATGTTATCAAGTATATGCTTCGGGCTCCCCACAAGGGAGATGAGATCAATGACTTGGAAAAAGCCAAGTGGTATCTTGAGCGACACATTGAGAATGTCAAGAACGGCGGAACAAAGTGAAATTAAAACTACACTGGCAAGAGAAGTATGAAGTGGTACGAGAGTTTCCTTCGTTTGAGTTGTGTACTGAAAAGTATCCTGAACTTGAACTGGAAGCTTTGGAAGTCTACAGTGCTCGTACAGAAGATGAGCGCCAAAAGGCACTAGACCAGTTGGAATATAAAATGCACCAGACGCAAGTTGGCGAACGAGGTGAGACCATCTTTGAGATGGTAGAGCCTTATGGCTTTGACTTGTATCAAGATTCAAAAGTTTACCCTATTACTGAAGAGGTTGGCTCTTTGGTTGTAACAAAAGAAGAGGAAGAATAATGGCTAATGCAGCACAAAACGGAAGCAGCGTAACAATCCACTACGTTGGAACACTAGGAGACGGGACTCAGTTCGATAGCTCCCGTGAACGAGGTGAGCCAATGACTGTCACGGTTGGTGACGGACAGTTGATCTCAGGTTTCAATGACGCCTTGGTCGGCATGACCGAAGGGGACACAAAGACTTTTACGATCACTTCAGATGACGCCTATGGTCCACATCACGAAGATCGAATCACCCCACTGGATCGAAGCATTTTCCCAGAAGAGTTTGAGTTCTCGGCTGGGATGACAGTTCCGCTCCAAAACGACACGGGGCAGAACTTCTTGGCAGTCATCACCGAGTTTGATGACGAGACTGTGACGGCTGATTTTAATCACCCGCTCGCAGGAAAAGATCTAACCTTCACAGTTGATGTGTTGGCGGTCAGTGCAGATGAAGATACTGACAGCTAGGGTCTTATTTTTCTTTGCTCGCATCTTGCTGAGCAGGGGAATGCTCCTTGGACAATGGTTCCAAAATAAGGGCATTCTCCTGCTCGCAGCAGCAGGGAAAAATGATGATTAGTTTACTTTTAGCGAGCTACATAGCGACTCACAATGGCTATGCTAAGCGTCCGCTGAACCACGGTCAGGTTCGCCGAAGAGCACACCAAATTGTACAAATGCTGAAGAAGGAAGACCCAAGGGTTTTGAGATCAGTAATGTATTATATGAAGTGGGTTCCAAGGATAGAATATAAAAAGAACAACTGCAAAAAGACAAAGAACGAAGATCCAGTGCTAGATATACTAATGGACAACGCTGGGATCCCGAAAGACGCACGATGAAACATATTATTTTTACCACTCTTATCTTTGCCATCGGTTGCACCCACACCCAGACTCCAGAAGACACTAGGAAGTGCTGTGAGCGAGTGAGTGTAGTCAACGATGAGATGCAAAAGTTCAACCGCTATTGCAAGGTTGCTCTGTTTTTGAACCGCAGCAACACAATCGATGATGAGAACGTTAAAAAGAATGTGCAAACAGCTATTGATGTTTGTAAGTTTGTTTTCCGCACAGATTCAGACGCCGACTTGATGTCTCAAGTTGAAATCAATGATATGGGACATCGAAAGGTTCGTTATTATATTATTGATAGCGAAACAATGTTCTGGTCTGAGTCCCTGCCGTGTGATCCTGCTGAGTTCTCCTGCGAGGAGTTTTAGGCAGGATGATGCAGTTCTACGAAGCAATGATGTATGTGGGCTTCTTCGCCCTCGTCGTGCTTTGGGTTCGTGGACTTTAATCCAACTTTACTGGACATTAACAAAATCCATGGTACACTTCTATAAGAAGGAGGGGCTATGACACCCGAACAGAAGTTTCAAGAGTTGTACAAGCAAATGTGGGATCTCTGCCAGGAGAATGATTGGGGCGATCCCTTCTCCTATGCACGAGCAAAAGAGATCTACGCCACTTGTTCGCTGGGTCACAAGATGCCTGGACCAAATATGTACGCTGGTGCTGACGGCATCAACCAGAACGGTCAGCCCGTGGAGTACAAATCGACGACTGGCAAGAAGTGTCAGGGATCTTACACTGGCATCTCCGTCCACAAGACTTGGCGGGAACAAGAAAAATACCTTGTCACAGAAAAGCTCGGTAAATACCCAGAGCACTACTACAACCGTTTCGAAGACGGAAAGCTGATTGAAAGCTGGAAACTGTCTGGTAAAAAGGTTCTAGACATTCTTCTTCCCAAACTTGCGAAGAAGTTTGAGACTGTGAATCAGCAAAAAGATCCACGTCTTGCTGCGACTGTAACGTGGCGAGAGATTCAGCAGCACGGTGAACAAGTTCTGTAAGCTGTGCTACAATAATCAAGGGGACAAATGAATAAAGATCTAAACAGTAAAGAACTGATGTACTCAAAGGGTAACAACGATGAGTGCTATACTCCTGACTATGGGGTTGAGCCTATCCTTGAATACATTCCAAAAGATGCCATTGTCTGGTGTCCTTTTGATGAGCCAAGCAGCGAGTTTGTAAAGCAGATCTCAAAGCAGAACACAGTCGTTCACTCTCACATCAACGAGGGCAAAGACTTCTTTGAGTATGAGCCCGAAGAGTGGGATGTGATTGTTTCTAATCCACCCTTCACAAACAAGCGGAAGTTCTTTGAACGGGCTCTGTCATTTGGCAAGCCATTTGCCCTGATTATGACAAACACTTGGTTGAATGACTCTGCTCCCAAGCAGTTGTTCAAGGACAAAGACTTGCAGCTTTTGATGTTTGATAAGCGGATGAAGTTCATCTCACCTGACGGTCGAGACAACAACAAGATCACGTTCAGCAGCAGCTATTACTGCTGGAACTTCTTGCCAAAACAGATCATTATGAAGGAATTGAACGTTCCAAGGAAGAAGAAAGGAACAAAATGAAGACTGCAATCTTAGTTGCTGTCGTTGTCGTCGGTGGCATCTTTATGGGCAAACTAACAATCGAGTTTCTACACTTTCTCATCGATAGTTTAGACGACGAAGATCGGCATCAATAAATGAAAACTGAGAAAGAATTGCGGGATCACTGTGTCTTGAACTCAGACCAGATCCACGTACTCGCTGAGCAACTAAAGCTCACAAACAGAAGACTGAACAGGCTCACGATCCTGTACTTTTTCACAACAGTTATTTTAGCGGTTTTGTAGGAAGACAATGGCTGTAAAACTTATTTCATACTCACAGGTAGCTGAGGGATCTGATCTTGATCTTAATAATGTTCAAGAACTGATTGCGTATTGTGCTAGAGTAAGCAATCCTAGCAATCAGATGAACAAGGAAACTTCAGAACGCCTGATCAAATATCTTATCAAACACTCCCACTGGTCGCCGCTTGAGATGGTGAATGCTTGCCTGGAAATCGATACAACCAGGGACATTGCTCACCAGATTGTTCGACACCGCTCCTTTGCATTTCAGGAGTTCAGTCAGCGGTATGCCAACCCAGAAGGGATGGGTCATATGTTTGTTTTGCGGGAAGCAAGGCTACAAGATAAAAAGAACAGACAGAACTCAATTGATACCGAAGACGAAGCTCTATGGGCAGAGTGGAACGCTCAGCAGACTGCTGTGATCCAGAGAGCCAAGGAAGCGTATGACTGGGCGATTGAGAACGGGATTGCTAAAGAACAAGCAAGAGTTGTACTACCTGAAGGCAATACCAAAACACGATTGTATATGAATGGAACACTCCGCTCGTGGATTCACTACATTGAACTGCGAGCAGCCAACGGTACTCAAAAAGAGCATATGGAAATCGCTCACGCTTGTGCGAAAGTGATTGCTGATATCTTCCCACTAGCCAAAGACTTTATCGAAGGAGAATAAAATGAGTGACTCAAAAAAAGCACAGGACGGTAAGCGTGAAGCGCAACAGCTAGAGCGCCTAGGACTTAGCGACACGGCTCGTGATGCATCTTCAGATGCCTTCTACAAAATGGATATTGACTGCAAAACTCGTGCTTGGAATAAGGGGCAGACAACCAAGAGGGAGTATGGTAACAAGCGGGGTGATAAATATGATCCTGCCAGCCCCATTGATAATCCTTTTGAGGACGTGGTTTTGTATTGCGGCACTTATAAAGATCCCGACCAAGTAATGAACGAGGGGAGTTTCCTTGTGTTCCCAGAGGCGCTAGAGCTTTGGACAGAGGATCAAGCAAGAAAGCTCCAAGAAGATAATGGCACAAAGCCGTGCCATGATGAGCTTGATTTTTTGGTGTCGCACCTTCGGGATGATTTGTCTCCCGAAGTCAAAGAGAGGCTAGAAAAGATCGAAGCTAAGTTTAGGCAAAGCATCTTTAAGAATGATCCATCTATTGGCAAAACGCTGTTTGATACCAACGGGGAAAAGATTTATATCACCAACCCCGAGACTGGAACAAGCAGGAAAGTTGACAACAGGTATCCTGAGTGGTGTATCCCCTTGAGTGATAAGTGGGATCACAAAGCGGAAGTGAGGGCTCACATTGACAGGTACAAAGAATGGAAGAAGAATAAATGAAAGATAAAGTATACTACGACGAGAGTTGCTACGTTTGCTCTCTAGAAATCAATACAATCAGAAAGCGTGGCGAAGCTTGTGGGATTGAGTTCGTAGACATTAGTTCAGAAGAGTTCAAGCAAAGCAAGAACAAAGTATGGAATGACTTTGAGACAGAGATGGTCGGCGAGTTCGACGAGGACATTACAGTCGGCGCTGAGACATTTAGAAAGCTATATGAGAAGATGGGATTCAAGCGAACAGTAGCATTCTCACGACTTCCTGTAATGAGGAATATTGTGGATGCTGGCTACTTTATCTTTTCCCGCTGGATCAGACCAAATCTGCCAAAGAAGAAGTCCTAAATCAAAGGCACAAAAAGAAAATGATAAAACCTATAGTAAAGCTAATCGTATACATTGTGCCTATTGTATTATATACTCTAGTAGAAGCATACTGGGAGGAAGTGTAAGCAATGCCTGCTGCTTATCTGGATGAGAACGGTGACTGGGTAAAGGCTTGCTCTGTATGCAAGGAAGTCCAGACCCTTGACCAGTATTATAAGCACACTCCAGGTCATAGCTCTGATGGCTATAAGCCTCGCTGCCGTGAATGCAGCAAAGCCAAGTTCAGAGCAGACAATGCAAGGCGAGCTAAAAAAAGAAAACAACAATCTAATAAGCTTGATAAGATCCATGTAGACTGGATAAGAGAACAGAAAGGAAAGCTAAGCACAAGACAAGCAGCTAAAGCTTTCAGCAAAAGGTTCTTTGCTATGAAGATAAACAATAGTACAGTGTCTAGAATATGGAATAACAAGATGCACGTTATACCTGACGGCAACGACACAATGTCTATCTACGATCTGCTCGAAGGTGCTAGCGATTTCACAGGCTCAGTTGAAGAGTATATTGAGTCCACAGATGATAAGAAAATCAAGTTTTGAGAGCCTTTTCAAGCCGTTGCGGCGTCTTGTTGCGATTGAACAGCTTTTGAGTGCAAATATTGCGCACTTTTGTAAGTTGTTGAGATGTTAGAATATTGTAGAAAGACTTATAGAAAAAGCTAGTATATACAGTGTGTTGTGGGGTTGCCAGCTATTGGGGGCGTTTGTCAGCGATTGTCAGAGAGTGTCTAATACATAGTAAGAGTATTTTCGTCAAGAGGTAATACGCAGACAATCCCACATCAATAGTTACCATTGTAACACAACCTAAAGAAGGTGTTAAACATCCGTACTCAACTAGGAGAGAACTAAACTAAAGTATTGAAAAAGCAGGGAATAAAAAAAGACAATAAATGTGAAAAAAGATGCAGAAAAGCTTGACCAGCACCCATAGTATGCTAATATGTGTATGTAAGGGAGAGAGATATTATGGCTGTTGACTTCAAAACCTTCGTGAACCTTGCCCCCGCAGTTGCTGCTGCTAAGCTTCCTGTCCTGCTCCGTGGTCGCCACGGTGTTGGCAAGAGCCAGGTTGTCTACCAGTTGGCTGCCAACGCTGGGCTGCCAGTGGTTGAGCGCCGTGCTAGCCAAATGACTGAAGGGGATCTTGTTGGTCTTCCCAGCATTGACGGCAACCGAACGAGCTTCAATCCGCCTGACTGGTTCAAGCAAGCTTGTGAAGAGCCTGTCTGCCTTTTCCTGGATGAGGTTGACCGTGCTACGCTTGAAGTTCGTCAAGGGATTTTCGAACTGACTGACAGCCGTAAGCTGAATGGTCATCATCTTCATCCTGAGACGATTGTTTTTGCTGCCATCAATGGCGGTGAGCACGGTGAGCAGTATCAGGTCAACGAGATGGATCCTGCTGAACTGGATCGCTGGTCAGTGTGGGACATTGAGCCGACGGTTGAAGACTGGCTCAACTGGGGCAAGGAAAACGTTGATAGTCTTGTGTGGGACTTCATCAACCAGAACCGCAGCCACCTTGAGCACACTGGTGACATTGAGCCGAACAAGCGTTATCCCAGCCGTCGTAGCTGGAAGCGCCTGAACGATGTGCTTGTCCAAGCTGAGCAGCTTGAGGCTGGTCCTGCTATGTTCAACCTTGCTCAGTCCTTCGTCGGTTTCGAAGCTGCTGTAGCTCTGAACGACTTCGCCAAGAACTATGAGCGGGTTGTGACGGTTGAGCAGCTTCTCAACGGTGAGCGAGTTGAAGCTCTGGCTGCCTTCTCTCTCAACGAGCACTGCGCTATGATCGAGAAGATCGAAGCTGAAGAGATCTGCAAAGCGGATTTCAGCGACGAGCACGTCTCGAACCTTGCTAACTACTTCATTACGCTGCCATCAGAGGCTGCGATGAAGCTCTGGACGGTGATCAGCACCGCTGGAGTTCAGGAGAACGTGGTCAAGTTCCACGGTGCCAACCAAGGTGCTGTTGGTAGCCACCTCTCCAAGATCTTGGGAGCCTAACATTCTCTCTACCTTACACAAATAGGTTCCTTTGAGATCGGTAAGTGCTCGGCTAAATGGTCGAGCATTTGCTTTTTAAGGGCAAATAAAAACAAAAACACTTGACTCAATAGCATACTGTGCTAATATACTAGTGTAGGGAAGAGAGATAATATGAGCTTTGATCTGAAACTCCACGCTTATCGACTTCTTATGGACGAGCCCTTCTTTGCTGCTCTCAGCCGTAAGATTGAAAAGCGTGAGTGCCTTGCTATTCCGACTGCTGGTGTTCGTGTGGATCCTGAGACTGCTCAGTTTGAGATGATCTACAATCCTGAGTTCTTTGCCAGCCTGCCAGAAGAGCACATCAAGGGCGTTCTCAAGCACGAGTTCTACCACTTGATCTTTGAGCACGTTACCAGCCGTAAGCCTGAAGGCGTAAATCCCAAGGTCTGGAACATCTGTGCTGACCTGGCTATCAATACGCATCTCCAGGGTGAACTGCCTGACTGGGTTTGTATGCCAGGTGTTGGCAACTTTGAAGATCTTCCTCACGGCAAGACTGCTGAGTGGTACTTGGCAAACTTCCCAGAGCGCCCAGAAAATGAAGAGGGTGAAGGAGAAGGCAGCGGAGAAGGCGGTCAAGGAGAACCTGGTGAAGGCTCTGGACAGCTTGATTCCCACGAAGATTGGGATGATGCTAGCCAAAGCCCTGAGCAGCAGGCTGCCAACCAGATGGCTAAGGAACGACTGAAGCAAGCTATGAAGCAGGCTGCCCAGGAAGCCAGCCAATCTCCCAACGGTTGGGGATCAGTTTCAGGGGACATCAAAAAAGAGATTCTCAAAAAGCTGGAAACCAAAGTAGACTGGAAGAAAGTACTGAGGTACTTCATCAAGACTTCACAACGTGCCAACAAGACCAGCACGATCAAGCGGATCAACCGCCGATATGCTTATGTACATCCTGGTAAGAAGGTTCAGCGCCAAGCCAAGATTGCTATTGCTATCGATCAGTCCGGCTCTGTCAGCGATGATATGCTGTCAGCTTTCTTTGCTGAGTTGAATAGCCTTGCCAAGCTGGCAACCTTCACTGTCGTTCCTTTTGATACGACGGTTGATGAGAAGCTTGTATACGAATGGAAGAAAGGTCAGAACCACAAAGCTGAGCGAGTGATGTGCGGCGGTACCTGCTTTGATGCTCCCACTGAATACGTCAACAAGCGTGGGGACTTTGACGGTGTCATCATCCTGACGGATATGGAAGCTCCCAAGCCCAAGCGCTGCAAGGCTCAGCGGCTGTGGCTGACTGATGAGCGAGGTGCTCGCCAGCCCTACTTCAAAACCAATGAGCGTGTCATCGCTGTAAACTAACGGAGATCTTCGGATGTTTCACGACATTCTGTCAAACTTTGCGGGAACAAATAAATAATGGTAAACATAACAGAACAACTAATACAGTATGAATGCGGTAACCTAACTGAAAGCCAAACTCATCAGCTATTCCAACATTTAATTGACAGCGGATTAGTGTATATGCTGCAAGGTCACTACGGAAGAAGAGCAGAAGCCTTAATTGAAGCTGGTGTTTGTCGGCGTTGACCAGCTATGCCAGCCCTAGGGCCCCCAGATCATGTCCCTAGGGTTGACTACCCCCCCAGGGGGCGCTAAGTACATTCATGATGCGGAGCCAAATTTTCCAGAATTTGACTTCTACTTATGGTATGACTTACCTGCCACTACCATCCAACGTCTATCTCAAGCGGTCTGAAATACACGGTATGGGACTGTATGCGAAGGAAGATATAGAAAAAGGACACGTCTTTGGAATCACTCACGTATCTGACTACGAGTTTGAAGACGGATATATCAGAACTCCTCTAGGCGGATTCTTCAACCATTCAGAGACTCCTAACTGCGAAGCGTACAAAGAGGGAAGATACATCAAACTAAAGACGATTACTGATGTAAAGAAAGACGAAGAGTTGACTGCCTTTTACTGGCTCTACGATTTAGATTAGCGAATAACATATCCCGAAACATAGTTACAAAAGAAGGGGAAGTAAAATGAGTTTTATGAAAACCAACGTACCCGAGATCGATGAAGAGAACGAGTACCTCTTTAGAGCAGCCAACCTGCTAGAACAAGGAGGTAATATCCCAGGACTAACATCCTCAGAGTTCTACAGGATTATGGCTATCAACAACATTGATGCCGATCACAAAGACTTCTCAAAACTAGCAACCGCCGCCATCGCCATTGAAACGATGATGGAGTTCTGTTCAGCTTTAGACGGCGAAGAACCAACCATCCACTAATGCTATGTTTGAGCCAGGAGATTTAGTGAAGGTAGTTGACGGTTGGTACCTTGGCTACTTCGAAGGCAAGCTAGGCATCATTGTCGGTGAAGCGCTCCCAGACTACTTCGAAGAGGGCAACCCTCCCTACTATCAAGTGCATTATCCGAACGAAGGGCACCACATAATGTTCGAATGCGATTTACAGCTAGTTTCCAAGGTAACTAAAAGTAATGAAGTTCAAGGAGTATAATCTCATCATAGAAGCTTATGATAAGATGGCGCTCCAAGCGATCAGAAACGGAAACATCTACGCAGCCAAATGCTGCCAAGCAATCATTGAGGATTTGAAGACACTTCGCAGCCAAGGAGCTTTAGGTCTCTTCCCGAAAGTAAAGGCACAAAAGAATAATGAGTAGCAAATCATACGGCGACGGATTCCGCTATAATCTAGGTGACCTTGTAAAGTTCAAAGTAGCAAGACATACGGAAGATTATTTATCGTACATAGAGAAAGTAGGAATAGTCGTAGAACAGAGCTATAGAATAACAAAAGATAATGTATTCAAAATCAAAGTAGATGACGAATACCACTGGATGCCTGCACCAAGGATTACATTGCTGTCTAAAGCAGAGAAAGCTGCTTCTAAGTGATTCGTAAAGAGGAACAGCACTCAACTGCTGACAAGACTTGTCGGGAAAGTCCTGTGTATGATTCAGCAAGTCCACAACTCGCTCACGCACGAGCCGAGCGAGCGATTGGTAACGAACGTGTCAACAGGTTTGTAGCGACTAGGGAACCTTCTAAAGGGTTTATCAAATATTGTAAGAGGTCATATGAGGTTGGAGATCTTTTGAGAGGGCTGGATACAGCTTGGAATCCAGGGGAGTTGGTTTTGATTGTAAGATCCTCTGGGCATTCCTCCTATTTTTATGGCATTGCCTGCTCAACGGGTCAGGAGCATCTTTTTAATCTTCAACACTATGTGGGGGTTGGGGAGCTTTGACAGCTTTTGACAGCCGTCCTTTTAGGGTTGGTGACCTTGTGCAGTTCAAAAGGGGTTCATCATCCTTTCGCAACCTTGACGGCATTGACGGCTTGGTGTTGGTTACACGGCTTATTGAGAGCGATGTGTTTTTTTATGGCTGCAAATGTTTTGAAACGGGTGAAGAACACTTGTGGAGTTTCGACCAATTCTTTTTGGTTTCAAAAGTTGATAGATAAAAAAATTTCCTAGCAAAAATTTGGAGGTTTTATGAACGTCCCTACATTAGATCTGCACGGTTTGCGACATCACGAGGTTGGCAACGAGGTTGCTCGCTTTATTGAGAGTTGGCTGGGCAACGATTTGTTTCTGGATATTATTACGGGGAACAGTGAGCGGATGATTTTCGAAGCCACTAAAGTTATTGAGCAGTATGGGTTAGAATATCATATGGGTCTGCCGGCGTTTCAGGGCAGGATTAGGATTGTGCTCTTTGATGAGTATCACTAGGAGTTGAGATGGTTTACTTGGTTTCGTGGTTTGTTTTATCGTCTGCTTTTGCCTTTGTAGTTGCAAAAGCTTTCTTTGGCTTTCAAGAAAAAAACTCGGACGAGCAATGATATGTTGTCTAAGTCATTGATATTGTTCATCTTTGCTAATATGTTCAACCAAGCCTACGGTTTGGAAGAGATTACTTGTCCCCGCTGGGTGCCTGGAACAGACGAAGTGATGCCCTACGGGATGACGCTGTCACCCGAACTTGAGCTTGAAAACAAGGTTCGGTGTTACTGTGAGGTTGTCAAGCGTGAGGAAGCTCGCTGTATACGGCAGAGAGTGCCGCAAAACCTTTGTAAAGCGAGGACCAAAGCTTGGGTACAAAAAAATTTGAAGCTCAAGCAAACGACGCTGGTCAATAACGGTGGAGTTGCCCCTGTTCCCGTTCGAGATCGGATGATCAACATTGAACCGTAGGGGCTTCTCTCTGCTTGTGTCTTTGGTTATGGCGCTTGTGATTGGCGCTACTGCTCTTTTTTTATATTCTGCCGTCAACTTGGATATGCAGATTGCGGGCAACAATCGGCGTGTAACACAGGCAAAAATCTCGGCGACGAGTGGGATGAGTCATTTCAGTGCTCTAAACTTGAACTACGCCTCACTTAGAGAGCGGGCTGGAGATCTGCAAAGTTTGCAGATTATTCCCGAGACCGAACTTGGGGATATGACTTCTTATGAAGTAAAAGTTCATTTTTGTTGCCGTCTAAATGAAAGACAATATATCGTCGAAAGCATTGGATATTACAAAAAACGGGGCAAGATCCTGTCTCAATATCCTGTCAGAGCACTTTATCAAGGTTCAGAGTAGATTTCTGAACTAGTTATAGATACTTGGAGGCAATCGAATGATTACCAAAAACACTTTTTGGCAAAAAATACAAGAAGAGATGAAGGCAATCGCTCGTGAAAAGAAGCTTACCGAGCAAGTAATGAAGAAAATCAAGGAACTAAAAAATGAAAATCAATAAGCAAAAGTTTGTTCAACTAATGAAAGAAGCCTACAACAAAAGGCTTGTTACAGAGGACGGTGAAGAGCAGGGTGAAACCCTAGTTGACAAAAGCCTTCCTGCTGATGTTACTGCACTTGTCAAGGCTGTAAATGCTAGACTTCAAGGAAAAGCAGAGTACCAAATGGCTTCACAAGCATTCTTAGAGTTTACTCTGGAGTGGGCAGAAGAAGGTGCTCAACTTACTGATTTACAGGAGACCTGTGAGGAAGTTATGGGCGAAGCTGCCGGCAAACAGCTTTTTACAGCACTCAAGAGAGCTTCTGAGTTCCGTCGTAAGCAAAAAGCCGACAAGGCTGCTAGGCAACCAGGACAAGAATCAGGACAAGAATCAGAACAGCAAATAGACAAAGGACAGTAAACAATGAAACATAAGCTAATAATGGAAAACTGGAGAAAGTTTACAGAGACTTCTACTCTAAATGAAAACTTAACTCCTCAGGCTCTGAGGATCTCTCCGAACTTTAAATCACAAGGAACATTATCAAGACTTAAGAGTAGGTTTACTAGAAAGAAAGATGACCAATCTATTGATCAAGAAACTGGCAAAAATAAATTGAAACAAGGTCATCCTGGACATCAATTTCAGTTTTATGCTTTTTACAGGACTCCGGGCGGAGATCACGAGAGGTATGAAGTGGGTCCACCAATTGATTATGCTAGTCGGTACAAAGGTACGATTTCTTCCGAGGATGATATCAAAAAACTATGGAACTTTATTCTCAAAGAAGATGACAGGTTTGGAGATCGACTAAGACAACTCTCTAGAGAAATGAATCTGAAATGGGGACAGGGTAAGTGGAAAATTCACTATGCCTATGCCATGCCCAATGATCTAATCGATGCTTCCGTCGCTTTCCAGGGAACTTATGATATGAAACCTGCCCAGGAAGAACTAAAAGATCTCCACAAATAATATGAAAGTCACGAAAGAAATCATTTCCAAAGCATTTAGACAGGTACTAAACGGGACAATCGACGAGAGTTCCGACGGTCCTTATGCAGGCAAGACAAAATACCGTGACAGCTTTAAAAGAATGGTCAAGATGCTCTCCAAAAAGGGCAACCAAAAGAACACACCACCATATACCACTAAGCCAACCGTAGGCAAGTCTGGACCAGCAGGATCACCATGAGCAATATATCAATGCATAAACTATCCCGTCAGTGGAGAAAGTTCCTGAAAGAGGGTGTCGAAGTAAAGATCAAAGTTCCCTTTTCTTTCGAACCTCATAATGAACTTAATAAAGACTTCTGGAATCAGCCAGGTGATAAGCTTGATCCTGAGATTCGTCAGAAGCTTCTAGAGATTGCTCAGGACTTTATTGATGGTAGTGAAGCTGCTGGTGCTCCTCTCAAGGATATTACCTTTACGGGTTCGTTAGCTAATTTTAATTATTCCCCTTTTTCTGACGTTGATTTGCACGTTCTGTATGACTTCGGCGATATCAACGAAGATGAGGACCTTGTTCGTGCTTACTTCCAAGCTGCTAAGTCTGTTTGGAACAACACACACGATATTGAAATGCTCGGCTACGAAGTCGAGATCTATGGTCAGGATGTGAAAGATCCTCACACTGCTTCAGGTCTATATTCTGTTCTCAACGATGAGTGGATTGTAAAGCCCGATCGTCAAGATCCTCAGATTGATCACCGTGACGTTGAGATGAAAGCTCGTGACATCGAGAAGCAAATCGATGAAGTTGTTGAGCTTTATGAACAAGATAAGTATGAAGAAGCTATCAAGCAGGCTGACCGCTTGAAAGATAAGATCAGAAGATTCCGCAAGGCTGGTCTTGAAAGTGTCGGCGAATATTCAGTTGAAAACCTTGCGTTCAAAACACTTAGAAGAAATGGATACCTTGGAATCTTGTCTGACACTAAGACAAAGGCTTATGACAAGATGATGTCCTTGGAGAAGTAAAGACTATTTATAAGAGTAACCATCTCAAGGGAGCACAAAATGAAGATTACAAAATCACAACTAAGAAAAGTCATCAAAGAAGAGATTTCAAAGGTTCTAGAATATGTCGGACCAGACTACTCTCCAAAGATTTTTGATAAAGAGAGTAAGAAAAGGGACATCAACGCTCCCAAAAACACTCCCCAGGAGGCATTGCAGAATGTCGCCAAATTCATTAAGGACAGCAAGTATTTAAATAACGCTTGGTCAAATAAGGCTAAGGAGCTTGCCAAAGACCCTGACTTAACTCACGAGAAAGTAAATGAGCTTTACAAACGAGCATATGAACATATTCAACAAGAAGAGCAATTTGAATTTTTCTATCGCTAAACCAGGGAAAATAAAATGAAGATTACAAAATCTAAACTTAGGCAAATGATTAGAGAGGCACTCAGTGCCACCGAAGCCGATGTTCAGAAAATGGTAGATGGATATATTGAAGCATATGGCAAAGGCGAGGGGAAAATAGAAAACGAAGAACAAAAGAAAATTTCTATTATCAAAACCTTAAAATCTATGTACCCACAGATGGATTTTTATCATCGGAACAAGGCAGCAATTAAAATTTACAATATGGGTAAATCACAATGAAAATCACAAAATCACTAATCAAACAGATCATCAAAGAAGAGTTGATCAAAGAAAAGAAGGATCGTGAAGCCTTTACGGGTGATCTAGATCTTCGTGGTGGAGAAGCTGTAACAGATAAGCTCCCAAAGAAGATGGATGCAGTAATCTATAATGTTCCGAACTATGAGACTGATACTAGAGATTATTTCTATGGTATCGTAGTTGATGTAGAAGAACTAGACCGTGCCACCAAAGACATAGACTATCAGTACCCAATAAGAGTCTTGCCTCTGTTTATGGCTGGACAAACAAAGAAGGGATCTGCTGCTGGTGAAGTTTCAGAACTTGTTGCTATAGAAGATCCTATGTCTCGTGATATAGACTCAGGCGAAGTTCAAGTTCTTCGTGACCAGGGCACCTGGAAAAAGAAACTAGCTGCTCAGCTAAAACTTAAGGCTGCCGAAAAGCGCAGCAGAATGTAAACCATACAACATTAGATCTCCCGAATAGTTTCGAATAAAACTACTTACTAGGAGGTCTATATGATATGAGTACTTTCAAAGAACACAAGACAATCGCAGACAGATCTTCTGCTGATAGAACTCGTCACAGAAAAAAGATCGAAGATGCTATCAAAGAAAGCATCAGAGACGTTGTCGCTGAAGAAAGTATTATCGGACAAAACGGCAAGAAGAAAGTTCGAATCCCTGTAAAGGGGATCAAAGAGCACCGCTTTGTTTACGGAAACAACGAAAACAACAAAAGAGTCGGATCTGCCCAGGGTCACGATATCAGAGAAGGTCAACAAATAGGGAAGAAACAAAAAAGAGGACAAGGACAGGGCAACGGCGATAAGGCTGGCAACAAAGCTGGCGAAGAAATGTACGAAGTTGAGATGTCTTTGGAAGAACTCGCAGAGTACCTATTTGCAGACCTAAACTTACCAGACCTAGAGAAGAAGCGCTTCAAGTTCATTACTGAAGAAAAGATGAAGCGAAAAGGCAAGAGACCTTATGGCATTCGACCAAGATTGTCAAAAAAAGAGACAATAAAACAAAAGATTAGAAGAAAAAAGGCTGCTATCAAGGCTGGCACTTATGATCCAAATGGTGATGACAGATTTACCTTCCACGAGAGTGATCTTAGGTACAAGCACATAGCTCCTGTCCAAAAGGATAATACAACAGCAGTTATCTTCTTTATTATGGACGTTTCAGGGTCTATGACCAAGTCCAAGAAGTTTTTAGCTCGTAGCTTCTTTTTTCTTTTGTACCAATTTATCAATCACAGATACTCCTCAGTTGATGTGGTCTTCATCTCCCACACTGCTGAGGCTTCTGAAGTAAATGAAGAGCAGTTCTTCACTAGGGCTCCCAGCGGCGGCACAATGGTCTCAACAGGTCTTGTAAAGGCTGAAGAGATTATTGACAAGAGATACCACCCAAATAACTGGAATATCTACACTTTCTATTGTGGCGATGGTGATAACTGGTCTTCTGATAACGGAGAAGCTATCGAAGCATTTCGAAGGCTAAAAGAAATAAACCAGATGATGTGCTACACAGAGATTGGTGATCTCAGAAAGTATGAACACGGATCATTCTTCCAAACCTTTGGAGCTATTGAGCTTTTGTGGGATTTGGTTACTCCGCTTGAAGACAAGTCATTCAAGAAGGTGAGGCTCGGAACTCACGATGACATCTGGAAAGCGTTTAAGAAACTATTTGGAGGCAAATAAATGGCTGATTGGTCTATGGAAGAGCTTCAAGACTGGGATGATAAGATCTGCAAACTTGGAGAGAAGTTTGGTCTTGACTGGTATCCAATCGCATATGAGATCTGTGACTATAAAGAAATGATTGGTCATATGGCTTACTCAGGCTTGCCAACACATTACAGGCACTGGTCTTATGGAAAGTCTTTTGATCGTATCCAGACAGAATACAACTTGGGTATGTCTGGTCTTCCTTATGAGATGATTATCAACTCTAATCCCAGTATCGCATATTTGATGACTGAGAACCCAATGCCAACTCACATACTTACAATGGCACATTGCGTTGGTCATAGTGACTTTTTCAAGAACAACCGTATGTTTGCCGAGACAGGCGCTGATACTGCATTAGATCGCTTCAAAGCCTCTGGTAAAAGAGTCAAGAAGTATATGGAAGACCCAAACATCGGAATCGAAAGAGTAGAGAAGATTCTAGATGCTTGTCACTCTATCAGATATCAGGTTCCTCGCACTCCAGGTGTAAAACGACGGGACCACAAAAAACTAAGAGAGTATTACAAAAATATTGTTTTGAATGACACTACTGGAAAATGGGACAACTTTGATTTGAATAAGGTGCCCATCGAACCAGATCAAAACCTATTGAAGTTTATTGCTGAACATAATCCAATGCTTGAGTCTTGGGAAAGGGACTTGATCAACATCGTTGCTAACGAGTCTTCTTATTTTGTTCCCCAAGCTCTCACCAAAGTTATGAACGAGGGTTGGGCAGTTTTGATGCACGAGAAGATTGTTCAAGAGTTGGGTATGCCCGATGATTACTATCTTTCTTTTATTCGCCTTCATAACCAAGTTATCCGCCCTCACCTAGGTCGTGTCAACCCATATCACCTTGGGTATAAGATCTTCAAACACATTGAAGAAACTATGGGCTTTGAAGAGTGTTTGCGTGCAAGAGAGACTCACAACGATGAAACTTTCATAAAGACCTACTTCAACCTCGAACTCTGTAAAGAGTTGAATTTGTTTACTTACTCTCACAGTCCTAGAGAGGGAGTTGCTCGAATCCGTGATGTTTCTGGCGAAGAAAGCTGGAGAACTATCCGTGACGAGCTAATTAGAAATATAGGGCTCAACTCCGTGCCAGTGATTATGGTGAACGAACTTAAAAAAGATGGTACACTGATACTGGAGCACGAGCACGACGGAAGAGACCTTGAACTAGCGGAAGCTAACAAAGTCTTTTCATATATAAATGATTTGTGGTCAGGAAATATAAGGTTTACAACTATCATAGAAGACGAAGAATGGGAGTTCTAAAAAATGTCTAAATCAACAAAGTCAAATAAGTTTCTAAAACTTATCGAAAAACATAAAGATAGAAAGAAAACAGAGAAGTTCTCTGGGTCTATGGAAGAGTATCTAAAGATTGTAGAAGCTGATCCAACTGTAGCTAACCTAGCCCACAGAAAACTCTATAATGTACTTGCTGAAAAAGGCATCACCAGAATGTCAACTGCTGACTCCCGCTGCAATAAGCTTTTTGGTGGCGAAGAAGTTAGAACCTATGATTACTTCCAAGACAAGTTCTTCGGAATGGAACGCTCCCTTGCTAAGATTATGCGCTTCTTGCGCTCCGCTGCTATGAAAGGCGAAGAAAGTCGCCAAGTACTCCTACTTCTCGGTCCTGTAGGTGCAGGTAAGTCTGCCCTTATGGAACACATCAAGTCTGCTCTTGAAATGTGTGAACCAATGTACCACATTGACGGGTGTCCAATCCGTGAAGAGCCACTTCACTTGATCCCAAGATCTTTGCGTGATGAGTTTGAGAAGATTTACGGCATCAAAATCGAAGGTGATTTGTGCCCAGTATGTCGTCACAGACTCTCAGAAGAGTTTGATAACGATTATATGTCTATGCCAATCACTCAATCTTCCTATTCAGTACGTGGTCGTCGTGGTGTTGGCGTTGTTCCTCCAATGGATGCCAACAGTCAGGACGTTACAATCCTTGTTGGTAGCGAAGACATCTCAAAACTTGACCTTTATTCAGAAGATGATCCAAGAGTATTGTCTTTGAACGGTGCTTTCAACGTTGGTAACCGTGGTATCGTTGAGTTTGTTGAGGTTTTCAAGAACGAAATCGAGTTCCTTCACACAATGATTACCGCTACTCAGGAAAAATCAGTACCTTCACCAGGTAAGGGACCAATGATTTACTTTGATGGCGTCATTTTAGCTCACTGTAACGAAGCTGAATGGAACAAGTTCAAGTCTGAGAACACTAACGAAGCTATTTTGGACCGTATTGTTCGTGTGAACGTCCCATATTGTTTGGAAGTTCCAGAAGAGCAGAAGATTTACGAGAAAATGCTCGGTCTTTCTGACTTTGATGGTCACATTGCACCTCACACTCTTGAAGTTGCAGCTATGTTTGCTGTCCTAAGTCGCCTTCATCCTTCAAATAAGGTCGATCCATTGACCAAAATGAAGCTTTATGCTGGCGAAGAGGTCATCGAAAGGGGTCACGTCAAGAAAGTAGACATCAATGACCTTAGAGATGAGGCTAGAGACGAGGGTATGACTGGTATCTCTACTCGTTTCATTATGAAAGCCATCGATGCTGCCCTATCTGACAGCGATAAGAATATGGTAACACCCATTTCTATTCGTGAAGCTCTCATCAAGCAGGTGAAAGACCAGATTGTTGTCGAAGATGACAGAAATCGCCTTCTAGAGTTCCTTGGTAAGACTCTTCACGACGAATATTTGAACATTCTAGAGAAGGAAATAACAAAAGCCTTCGTTTCTGCTTACGACGAGCAGGCAGAATCACTTTTCAACAACTATCTTGACCACGCTGAAGCTTATGTCAATATGAACACTGTGAAAGATCGTGTAACTAACGAAGAGATCAACCCTGATGAGGCTTTTATGGCTTCTATCGAAGAGCAGATCGGCATTGTCGGCACTGCTAAAGAGAATTTCAGAGTTGATATCACTGCTTATATGTTCTCTAAGCTCCGCCGAGGCGAAAAAGTGGATTGGAAGAGTTACGCACCTCTCAGAGAGGCTATTGAGAACAAGTTGACATCATCTGTCAAGGAAATCTCAAGAATTGTAACCAAATCTAAGAGCCGTGACAAGAAGCAGCAAGGAAAATACAACGAAATGGTCAAAACTTTGATCGATGAGTATGGATATAACGAAGATTCTGCTGAAGAAGTCATCAAGTTCGCTTCTAACAACCTCTGGAGAGACAGCTAGAGCCTAAAATGTTGTGTTTTTCTTAAAAAACGACCTTTTGGGAGTAAAATAATAGCATAGTAATCCAAGGAAGAGACTTTTGGAAGAAAACAGCGAACAAATTGAAGAAAAACGCATAGTTAACGGCTACGCTATAGAGGAAATCCCACCAGAAGCTATGGATATCGGTACTTTGTGCCGTACTAAGCGTTTTGATCGTCTTGGTGTAATAGTTGACGCTTTTTATGGTGAAAAAGACAAAGATGGCAATAAAATTATCTTTTATACCGTCCTTTCGCTCCCAGAGACCACCAATATAACCTTTAGAGAAGAAGAGAACCCATATTTTCTCTCAAATGAGTACGAATACGATGTTATTGGCTACTTAATGCTAAAACCCATTGATATATCTATCTTTTCGGCTGTTTTGAGGGATCATATGCTATGAAATCAACTCCTAAAGCCCTTATCTTCGACTTAGACGGGACTATTACAGATAATGGTCAACCTATCAGTAATGAGATGATTCTTGAGTTGCGATCCATAAAGTCTGGGATAAAAAAGCATCTTGTAACTGGCAAAAGCCTTGAAAAAGTAGAAAACCAAATACCAACAGCAGTATTGTTGAATGTTTTCGATAGAGTCTATACTTGTAACGGCACTATGGTTTACAACTGTAATCTCGATATGGATGACGAGACTATGCCCATCGAGCCTGAGCTTATTCACCAAGTAAAACTAAAGGATCACTACAGTGATGCCGATATTAATCATATAGTCAACGTTTTGCTGAAGATAGCTGCAAGGACCCACACTAAAATAAAGACAGGAACCTTTGTTGAGTGGAGAGGGAGTCAAATAAACTTCTCAGTCATCGGCAGAGACTGCTCTGTTGAACAAAGAGCCGATTATATCAAGTGGGATAAGAAAAGCAACGAAAGAAGAAAGATAATACAACAACTAAGAGAAGAGTTTGCTGGCTGGGGATTGTCTTTTCATCTTGGAGGTCAGATCTCCATCGATATTTCAAGGGAAGGCTGGGATAAGAGCTATGCCTTTGAAAATATGATAGAAACTCCTGACCAGTGTGTGTTTTTCGGGGACAAGATAATAAAAGATGGAAATGATCTTGACATCGCTATGAAATGCGCTTATTATCATAATGTAGAGAACCCAACTGATACAATCCTTCAGCTTCAGGAGTACAAATGAGTGATTACAGCATTTACTCTACTGGTTGGTATTCTGTTAGCCCTGGTTTTACCTGGTGGTACAATAATCCTGTTCGTTTGGCTGAACTCAAGGCACGCAGCGAAGCAAAAAGAAATGCTGCGGAAAGTGAACGAAAAGAAAAAGCACGCTATGAAAAGATTGAAGAAGGAACAATCTCTGTATATGCGTAGCAAACGGAACAAAAAGAAGTAATTTATTTTCAAAAAAGCTTGACCTGCCCTTTGTCTATGGTAATATAAGATGTAAGGAGAGAGAAATGGCTATTGCAAATCCCGAAGTTGAGTTCCACATGGGTGATTTTCTTGAGCAGTGTCAAGAGATGCTCAACGAGCATTACGAGTCCAAGTTTTCAAACTTGAATGTGCCCGAAGCCAAAATCAAAGAGGGCGGGAAGTATTACAAGGTTTACCAAGAATCTGGTGAATACCACAAAAGCGCCTGGTTCTTTGTCAGTAAAGAGGACGGCTTGATTTGGAAGGCTGCTTCTTGGAAAGCTCCTGCTCGCAACTTCCCTCGTGGAAACATTCTTGAAGACAAAGCA
>Ga0209645_1000362_pt1 | contig 24168 bp, 23 predicted proteins | sample ETNvirenome_6_30_FD_184070 | JGI IMG/M metagenome (GOLD analysis project Ga0209645, IMG submission 184070) | Marine viral communities from the Pacific Ocean - ETNP_6_30 (SPAdes) (version 2) | ecosystem: Environmental > Aquatic > Marine > Oceanic | place: Pacific Ocean | collected 2013-06-19
GTTAAACAGCTCAAGTGTCTCAGCCAAGCAAAACTCGCCGGACTGAAGCATGAACGGGTCATCCTCTGTCTTGTCCGCGATGTTGATACGCACCAATTCAGGGCTATAGATGCTCTCCACCATCAAGTGATCGCCTAACCGCAAGTCCAAACTGGCTGGATTCAGCAGCTCTTCATCGAATGGGACGACCATATTGCCTTTGCGGCACCGAGCCGAGATCTCCCAATCACACAGAACTGCCATCCCTAGGACGCAAAAATCAATCCTACTGATCTTGACTCAAAATCTCCTTTTCGCTGTGATACGCACCTTTTTGGTACATCTCAGTTACGTCTCGCACCCAAGGCACCAACCAATCATTCACCTGTGAACACTGATCCCAGTTCATAGGCTTGGCGCACTGCACCACAACAGTTGTCCAGAACGCGCTGATAAACGCCCAGACCCAATAAAACTCACTCATTAACGAGAATCACCCATCCAGTCCCAGGGCCTTCTGACTGCCAACGCTGGTAAAACGCAGCCTGCCTCACACGGACGTTACGTCCCAGATGCGGATTACTGTGCCCACCCTTCTCCATCTCGGGGTAACCACGAGGATCTTGCATGATCCACTCTGGATCGTTGCTGTTCTTGCCCGCGTAACCACTGATCACGCTCCAATGACCACAACCCAAGCCATTGCACATTGGTGGTTCACCGCGAAGCATGTTGCCAGCGTGCAACCAGCCAACCAGCACTGGTCTGCCAGCTTCGATCTCTAGCTCAACCATGTCAGCGTCACCGTCTTTCCGAAACTCAGCTTCTAAGCCAAGACTGCGCAACGCTGCTAACTGAGCCTCTACTGACGTGGTGTCTCCGTATTTGGCGCGGATCTTGTTGTATTCATCATCCGTTCGAACCTTCTTGTAAAACGCTGCCACCATCGCAGCTGCTGAACTGAAACACTCGCGGTAGCCCGTTCCAGTCTTGTTGTCGAGCTGCTTGAAGTAGGGCATGAAGACTTGCTGGTCATAGCCACTCTCCTTCCACGCCTGAAACCAGTCTGCGTCTTCCTCCAATAGCTCCTCTGGCACTGACTCCTCAAGCTCCTTAATTGCAGCCAGCTGGTGGGGCGTACCACGAAAAAATTCAAAGAACGGAAGCAGCGCAAGCCCCATCACTAGCACCAGCAAGGTCACTTGGATAATGCCGGACACTACCTACTTTTCAACTCTCGTGTCAGGCAACAGCATTTCACGTACATGCTTCACTGCCAAATCATCCAAATCGTTGTCCGTCCTTGCAACGATCTTCTCCAACATCGCCAAAATCAATTCTTTAAACGCCCTTGACTTCCATGCGGTCATCAAGATTGGCTTGAGAATCAAAAGCATGGGATTGCTCTGAATAGCACTATTACGTTAATGCCTATCGCTATGACCTTCCAGCCTGGCTACTGAACGCTCCAATTCATTCAATCTTGCGAACACCTCCATATCCTTTGTCTTGATGTCGTTGTGCAAAATATCCAAACGGCCAGCAAGATTATCGACAGCAGCCGTCAGCCGAATCAATGAATCTTGGCCTTGACGACTCTGACGACTAATACCTGAAGCGCCCAAACCAGCCACTGTGATTGACGCGCCAGCAACGGCAGCCCAGACTTCAACCATGACCCGCCTCTAGCACTTGCTTCATCATGGCAGAACCCAAGAAAACGCAAGACCAAGAACAAGAGGATGGAAACTCAAGACTGGGCGATGTCGTCAAAATCGTCTTGCTTGGCTGGGCTATGGCAATCCTGACCGCTAACTACCTTGGCGTCTTCAAGCAATCACTTGATCCGACCTACCCAGCCTCAATCCTTTCTGGCACGGCAGCCTCATTCGGCTTAGCAGTCGGGAACAATAGAAAGAAAAAAGAGGACACTACAATCAAGGAAGAACCATCTACCTCCAAGCCAAAATGAAACGCACACTTTTGGTATTGGGCATCACCCTTGCAGCTGCTTTGCCAGCCCAGGCTGACATCACGCATAGAATCCAGTCCAGCGTTTCACTGTCTGTTGATGGAGCGGGATCAGTCGCAACGCGGATTCCGTCTACATATTCAATATCTGGTAATAACGTCACTTTGGACACTGCTGGTGGTCTTGGCACCCTTACTGCCGGTTCCGCTGTTGGTTACACTCCTGCCGATTACAGCGTTACTACTGCTGGGGACGCTTTTAGTCTTACAGAATCATTCATCGAAGGGGACGCAACACCCACAGCAACCACCGTCACCTCCGGAGTAGTTGGCTCATTGCCAATGCTTGGTCAAACCACCACAACTTCAGGTGGTGTGGCTGGCAACCTTGCAGGCACAATCGCAACTGACGGAGCGCTCACAATCACAGCTGGTAGTGCTGGCACTCAGGCAATCGGGCAAGTCATCCAAGAGCTGACAATCAAATGATGTGGACTGCAATTTGGATCACATACGGCGCTTTCTTCGCCATAGCTCTTGCCGCTCCAGAAGCTAAAGCTGTTCCTGTTGTCCCAAACTTCCAGCAGGGTGTTCTCTCCTCTAAAACCACAACGAAGACCAAGGTGAACGAGGTCATTAACTCGTACGAATACCGCACGGGCTATGAACTCAGTGTTTCTGGCACGAACATCGCTCCAGTAAATGGCGAGATTGCGCCACGCGCTTTGACCACTACAACCAACACACTCAATGGCATTTCAAGCCGTTGGGTTGGTCTTGATCCTGCTGACAAGCCCGCTTGGAATATCGTCAACCAAGGCGCTAGTTTTCAGTTCGTTGAAACCCTTCAAGGTCCGGGTCTCGTTAATCACACCTTGATTAACCGAGAAACTGATATTGAATCTCTTACAGAGACGACAAGCACCTTCACCCAATGAAGCGAGTTCTCGCAACGCTTTTGCTGCTTTCCGCTCCAGCACAAGCACAAGTCTCAAGTACCGCCGCTCCAGTCGCCAACAGCAGTGGTTCGGTCACAAACCAAGCAGTTCAAGTCGTACCTAGTCGTCAATTCACAAACACTTATGGCGGAGGGATTAGCTGCCAAGGCACAACGCTGAACATCAATCCATTCGTTAGCTCTACAACAAGCTGGGCCACTCCATACGAATCACACTATGGTGACCCGGTTTATGACACTATCGATATTGTTGGCGCGTTTGATCCAGAAGGCAATCCCATCCCAGATGGCAGGCCCGATAATCCGGGCAATGTCCTCTTCTATAAACCTGTTCGCACGGGTCAAAAAACCAACTTCTCGATTAACGGCGGAATCACTGCCACACTTTCGATACCGCTAGATCGCGCTCATATCGAAAGCTGCCATCGAGCGGCAGAAAAGCAAGTGGCGCTTCTAGATGCGGCTCTCGCGGACAAGCGTCTTAACTACGAACTGGCCAGGCTCAAAAACTGTGCCGAGCTGATGCAAAAGGGCATCATGTTCCACCCAGACTCGCCTTACGCCAAGATCTGTGCTGATGTTGTCCTAACAAATCCGCCAGGCATAGTTCCGCCCCACAAACACTCGATCACTTACGCAAAGCCCTCTGAGCCTTCCGGCGTTGCCAAACCGACTCGACGGGAACCTTCTTCCCCAGTTTCTCCTTGATCTTCTTAATTGCTTTTTTGACCGTTGGCTTGACGGCTTTGAGCAAGAAATCACCTAACGGTTTGGCGAAGATGGCTGCCGTAGTCGCCACCACGGCAATCGTGGCCGTCGTTGCCACAACAGGCGCACCAGGTAAATAATTGCCGATGATCGTTGGTACGTCCAGCGGCTCATAGATCGCTTCGCACTTGTTTTCACTGGTCCTCTTGTAACCAATGATGACGGCAGTTTGCGCTTTGTTCTTCGCGCCTAAAGGAATTGCGTCAGGTGGAGGACATGGCAGCTCTATGGCTACTTTTGGAATGTCGGGAGCGGAACCCGACGGCGAAGAGGTGGGTTCCGGCTGACTTGAATCATCAGCCGGTTTTTCTATGTCTGGATCAATAACCGGCGGCTTTGCTTCCCCATAAGTCAGAGTGCCGGGCGTGAAATCCAGCGGCTTGTATGAAGGCATCGTCCCATCACAGACAACCACGTTGCCACGCGGGTCATCGGTGTAAGCGTTCTCATTTCCAGGTTGCGAGTTTCGAGTCTCCACGCAGCCCGGTATATCCGCGACTGGAAATCCAACTTGAAGCGTGACGGGTGGGGCATCTGGGATACTCTGTGGTGGCATTGAACGCCATGCAGGAATCTCTGGAACGGAGATACGTGACACCCCAATCTCAGGAATTTCTGGCATGAAATCAGAACGGTTTACAGCAGGTCAGCTCTGGATTGAGCGCAACCGCAGACGGGAAGGCCCGCCTGTTGTTTACACCGTAATGTGCGGCAAAACAGCAAGACCATTTACCGACCACAAGGCTATTCTCAAATTCGTGAAATGGCCGAAAGGAACACCAACTGGTGACAATCTGCGCGAATGGCTAGCGTCGTTTGAGCAGAAACCTCAAGCTCCCGCTCCAGAACTTGATATGGCAAAAATCAAGGCTGAAGGCTTCGGACCTGAAGCTCATGACGACGATCCAACCGCTAACACCAAGATGGTGGTCTGAGCACTCTTGTGCTATAAAAGAATGGCTAGACCTAGTTCCCAAGCTGTTAGATCAGCCTCTGTTCTGCTAGAGCGTCGGCACTTGAGAACCCCAGGCTTACTTGCAACGTGTGTCTGGGGTTTTCTTGTGTCAAGGCATCTTGAAAGGCACAGCTGGACCTGTAGTGGTCGGCAGCTCTGGCATTGCCGCATCAATCTCACCTGGAATCATCTCAGTGACCAGCTTGGTCATTTCTAACGTCAACTCGCTCATGTAATACTTCGTGAGCGATGGAATGCGCGTGTAGAGAAGCACCGTTCCAATCACCATCCCCGCAGACATCGTGAATGCTGCGACGGACATCACGTTGAAAAGCTTTTGCATGGCAAGAAAAAACCCCTCCTGCTGTGTGAGACCAGGAGGGGTAGAAGCGTCTCTGCGACTTTAGCTTAATCAGAAGCTGTACTTCATGCCAACTTTGGTGCCGACAGACAGTTCGTCACCAGTGATGCCGCTCAGTTCGCCATAGACAGAGGTTTTCTCGCCAACAGCAACCGAGCCACCGAACTTGCCAGCAAATTCGATTTCGTTCTCAGCACCGTTAGGCATCACAACGGCAGGACCACCCTGGATGTAGAAGGAATAAGCGCCTTCAGAAAGCTCGTAACCCACATCAAGGTTGAGCGTTCCACCCAGATAGTCGTCGCCGTAGGAACCGCCGTTGAACTCAGGGTTCACATAAACGTCTGCGAGAGCAGGAGATGCCAGCGCAGCTGCTGAAACGGCGACACCACTCGCAATGAGAGTTTTGATCATTGGAAAGAGGATTAACGTTTTCCTTGGCCACGATACTTCTTCCGTCTATGGGACGGTTTTGAATGTGATCCATTCCCCTGACGTGTCTTTTTTGGCTTGCTAGGGACGAAACTTTGTCCGGTAAGTGATTTAGCCATCAGTCAGTTGACTGCAAGTTTTGATACTTAAGAGCTAAGCCAGTGAACAATCCATACTGCGGATGGCTCATCTGGTCACGACCATCAAGGAAGTACAGCTCTTCAAGCCACAGCGTTCTCGCCGCCATCGCCTGCACGTCCTCTGCTCCAGGTTTGGCGGCGATCATTGGATCAGGGCGTTCCATCACCATTGGGGTTAGGAGTCCACACGTTATAGCTGCTGCCCTGCACATATTCCTGCAAAGCTTGCACTCTGCCAAAGTCCGCATGAGGCGATGTGTCACCAACCTCAGCAGTTGCTTCAATCGCAGTCACCATCGCAGCGCACTCAGTCCTGATGGTGGAACGCCAAGTGCTCCAAGGCGAATCGTTGTAAGCCGTCTTGGCTGCTGAAAAGCTGCTATTTGCCTCTTGCAGCTTGGGCCACAGATAATCAGACGGTTGCAGCAGCTTGTAAGCAGTTTCTTTCGTCTTAGCGATCCAGAAAGCTTTGAGGTCTGCGTAGGTCTTGGGCATCAAGTTGCCATTGGAGTCATAACCCCAATAGAACTTCTGATTCCATGACGAAGCGTTTTCAAACCAGCTGATGCTGAGTTCTGCACGATCTTGCGCAGTGCTCAGTCGCAACCAGTTGGCTGGATACTGAATGCCATCGTGCTCCCAAGGAACGTCGAGAGCTAATGTCCTGTCACCAAGTCGGTAGGGCATGGGTCTGAGGCGATAAGTCGATGTTACCGCGCACGGGCGGTTTTAAAGGAATGCTCAGCAAATGCGATATATATGTAATCCGCACCAGACTGATTCATCGCACTGTGACTGGAGCGATACTTAAATCCATTAGAAAGAAAATCAAGATAATGAGTGTCAACTTCTGCCTGAGCGTTCTCAGCTAACAAATATGGGCCTTGTGGGTTGTCCGCTTGACGAGTGGCATCCCAAATAAGCCACGAATCAGCACCGCTCGTTTCTTTTATCATTAGCCACGCAATTCTAAATCCAGTGTAAACAAAGGTGCCATCAGATGACCCGTTACCGGTGTACGAACCAAACGCGCTATAGCCTGCGACAGGTGCAAAGCAGTAGGCAATCATGCCATCACCACTGCCGTTCGTGCCGTTGTTTGTCCCCAGAGTTACAACAGAAGATGATGGAACAGTACCGTTAAAAGGTGTTGTTGTTGTCTTAGTACCCGACGTTGTATTTAATTCAAGAACTTTATTTCCACCACCTAGACCATTGTGCCAAACAATCCAATTTCCAGAATCAGCTCTATTTTTTAAAATGACAAAATAAGGCGCAGCATTCAGACCATGACCAATGGTCGCACCAGCGGTTGCATTACCCGTATAACCAACAATTGAGAACCCAGCAGACGCATTGGCGCGAACACTAGAAGTGATGCTGCCGTCAGTGTTGCTGACCGTTGACGTTCCAGCGTCCCAGCACCACGCTACAAAATTATGGCCGCTACCGTTCACAGTGCCGTTTGTAGCACCATCGTACAGCCTGTTAATTTCAAATCCGTCTGAATTAAATCCAGTGATTAAACCTGTTGCCTCGTCAGAAGTCTCGTTTGGAAGTAAGTTTTTGTTTGCGCCACGAACAGAATCTCCGACAGCATGAGCTGCGCCTGAGGTTCGTGATTTAATCCAAACCCAGTCAGGTTGAAACGAAAGACCAGATATATCGCGCGGAGAATCGTTACTGCCTGCATAAAGAACAGTATCCATCACCGTCGAACCATCGGCAATCGTTGGGTCCGGCAGATTCGTTGTGCAGAGTGACTTGTAACCCGTTGGTGGCGTATATTCAAATGGGCGTTGCCCGAAATTTACTTTGTAATTAGTGCTAACACCTCCGTTACCAAAAGAAGGGAAAAGATCTGCAATCTGATGAGTTAAAGCGCCTTGTGAAGAGTTGTTTTTGTAAAAAGTAATTGTTCCTGCGTCAGCATCGCAAGCGACCCCAATAATGTCACCGACAGTCCATGAGGCTCCATAAGCAACGTCGTTTACCCCGTCTACATTTTTTACCCCTGAAGTTGAATACAGAACAGAGTTAGAAATACTATAAATATGTCCATCGGGCCTATGCTCTGCTAAGCCTAAGTTCAAGATACCTGCTGAGTTTGTCATTTCAGCCTCAAAGTAGTATTTACCTGCAGCCGGTATGGCAATCGTTGCGTGCTGCGTTTTATTGACAGGACACGAACCTTCAAGATTTCCGTCTGACAGTGTTCCTCCTGACGGAGCAAGAGCTAGCAGATTTAACATGCAATAGTTGCCACCGTTATTGCCGGACGATGCTTCGTAGTTCGTCGGCGTGTCGATCAGGCTGTCAATAACTGATCCGTCTGGCTTAGAAGCAAATGCTGCGTAGATATACGTTCCACCGTTTGCATTGACGTTTGCAAAGCCAGAAGCAGCATTAAAGCCTGTGTCCGTAATACTAATCTTATTGTTATCAGTGCTTTCAGAGCCGGACGTGTCAGCAAGAAGTGTTTTGTTGTTGTCAGTGAGCCCACCCCTTTCGGTGTCGTAAATACCCCAGTTTCCAGCAGAATCGGCTCTTTTTATCAGCACATAACGTGGTTTGAATCCAGTCGTAACTGTTGGACCACTGGAACTGCCATTGCCGGTATAACTGCCAAACTTGCTGAATCCCGCGACAGGTGTAAAACAGTAGGCGATAAAGTTATTGCCACTTTGATTATTGCCCTGATTGCTGACACCAAACGTTGAACTTGTAGGAGTTGAACCCCAAGTGCCTGAATAAGAGGCTTTAGCGTCAGTTAAATTCAAGTATATGTATTCATTGGCGCTAAAACCTTCAAACCAAACTTCCCATGAGTCTGCCGCAGAAAGATCCTTGCAAATTACAAGACTCGGTGCAGCATTTAAACCGTGTCCCACGGTCGCTGCAGATCCTGTTCCCGTATAACCAACAATCGAGAATCCGTAAGTTGTGCTTGCTTTAGTAACTGCCTGAATACTGCCGTCAAAATTAGACGCTCCAGCAGTGCTGTTCGTATTGATTTGACCACCCATTCCTGAGTGATTAGCGCAGCTGTAATACAGCGTTGCTACGCCAGTACCCAGAACCAACGTGGTCTTGGCTCCTGCGCTGCCAGGCGTTCCGGTGTGCGTTACACCTGTGGTGTAATCAGTGCCGTTAGCAGACGTACCAAACCGAATTGGGTGGCCTGCGTTGCTGCTGTCTGATTGGTCAAAGACGTAAGTGCTGCCTTCAGCAAGATCAAGCGTTACTGCACTGGTGCCAAAATCGTCAAAGCGATACTTGTTGCCGCTGTCGCTAACAACTTTGACGTTATAGGTCTTATTGCTGTTTGCGCCGGCGTTCCAGCACCAGGCAACGAATGTGCTGTTATTTTCGTTTGCGCCAAGATCAGGTCCTAAACTAAATCCATCCGAATTTAGTGACGTAATAGTATCTGTGTCCGTTACTTCTGCATTTGTGTTGTTACTGAACAAATACTTAGTAACACCTCTGACTGAGTCAACAACATTGTGGCTATAAGCAACAGAGCGAGCTTTAATCCACACTAAGTCAGGTTGAAAATTCAGACCAGTAATCGATTGCGTGCCACCATTGCCTGTGTAGGTGACAACATTAAACCCTTCAGCCGCAGTTTCAAGGCCAGCTGTTGCTATAAGGTTATTAACTGTCCAAGTATTGCCGTTGCCGCTGCTATCCGTTCCAAGTGCAGAATTGCTGCTGTTATCGGCAAACTTAAGGTAGAAACCGTTTGTCCCGTATGTTCCAGAATAAGCTTTTGGGTTCCAGTTGTTGTTATCGTCGTATTCACCAAAGTCAGACGCAGCAAGTGCCTGTCCATCGATAAAATGTGTTTCAGCTAAATAGCCGTTTAAATTTTGATCGGTGTCTATATCTTCATGACCAATCGTATGCTCTGACGTATTGTTGATTGCAGCCTCTTGGTTTAAAGTTGGCTGGTTTGGGTAATTTACATCTGTTATTTGAGCGCCATTAACGTAAAATTTGGTGCGGTCATTTGCGGTCGATTGCGTTGTGTCCCACGCAAATACAATGTGATACCAAGCAGAAGGGTCTCTAAGTTCAAGATTTTCTGTGTTGACGTTTACGCTTGAAGAACCGCCAACTGAAAAAAAGTATAAATTTCCTTGGTATAAGGCTAGTACGAATCTGGTGCTTTCGTTTGTAGTTTGCGCTAAAAGCGTGCCGTGTATGTCTTCCTGCGTTCTCTTGACCCAACAGCTATAAGTAAACGTCTTGCGATTGCCTGCAGAGGAAGGCGTTCGCGTTAATTTCGCACCATCAGCCGAATTAAATCGCAAGCTACGGTTGATTTGATGCGCCGCTTCCGCCGCAGCTGCCGCTCCAATAAACAGCGGGCTTGCAGCTCCAGGAATACTCATGAGACGTTCAGCAGCGAGGTGACCGTGATACGGGTCGAGCTTTCCACATAGTAGGCAAGAACATCAACTGCACTAGCCGTTGTCGTCAATGTCGGTGCCGTTCCACCAGCGAACTTATACGCCGAGTTGTAAGCCAGCGTTCTAGAGCCTGTGCCATCCTGCGTGACCACAATCACACCAGATTGACCAGCAGTAACGTTCGTTGGAGCGCCTAGCGTCCGGTTGCCTGCAAGCGTCACCGTGAAGTTATTGCCCAGGCTCAGGTCAACAGCAATCGTTGCCGCATCGGTCAATGCAACAGGCGTTCCACGTTGTGCTTTCGTGAAGCTCTGAGCAACAGCAAGACCAGCAACAGTCGTTGTCGCATCAGGCAGCGTGACGGTTACGTCAGAGGTGGGATTGCAAGTCAGCGTCAGCTCGTGATCATCAGCAGACGTGCCCTCCATCACGATGTTGGCGTTAAACGTCGCAACACCTGTGAACGTTGAGGTCGAATCAAACGTCGCAACACCCGTAACGTCCAGCGTTCCAGGGACATCGACATTGCTGGTGAACTCAACATCAGTACCGTTAGAGGCGGTCTGCAGCAGTTGACGGGCACTACCGTTTGCAAGCTTGCTAACTGCAATCTCAGCGGTTGTGCTGATGTCTGCGTTGGCAATCGTGCCATCCAGAATCATCGTGCTGGTCACGCTGCCCGTATCACCGGTAGTTACGACAGTGCCTGAGACATTTGGGATCGTGATTGTGCGATCAGCGGTCGGGTTTGTGACCGTAATCGTCGTCTCATAGTCATCAGCTGCAGAACCCTCAAACGCCAACACGGCGTTTTGGCCCAACAGCACCGTTCCAGTAAACGTCGGGCTAGCACCACCAACCTTTTCAGTGTCAAGCTCTTGAATTGCAGCCTGAACATCAGTGGCTGAGATGTTGCCAGAAGCCGTAAAGCTGATGTTTGATGCAGTCTGACCAGCGATTGCGTTTGAAACGTCAATCAAAATAAAGTCAGCGCCTGCACCCGTAGACAGCAGCATGTCCGGTGGTGCCAGTGCAACTGAAGGCGCTGCACCAGATCCCGTTCCAGAAGTCGAGACAACGACGTAATAATTTTGGTTCGTGCTAGCCGGAGCAGGCAATGCCTGACCATTCGTAAAGCCAGCTGCACTACCTTCACTGGTTACGCTGTCCAGCAGGTTTGTGCTGGCGTCATACGTTCCAGCAAGCACAAGGTTGCCGCTGATAATCGTGATCGGCAGGTACGAAGTTCCTGTGTGGATGTAAAGGTCTTCGTTCAGCTCATCAAAGAAGAACTGACCTTTGAAGTCAGAATCGGGGAAGGTAACAACGTTGTCAGTTGCACCCGCACCACCGAATTTGCAGGTTGATTGATCCGCTAGTTTTGCGCCAGTTACAGCGTCTGAAGCAATCAACGCGCTGCCAATCGTTCCGCTCGTAATCTTCGATGCCGGAAGATCTGGAATGTCAGTATCCGCAAGGGTGTCGCCAGTTGTGACGTGACCCTGAGCGTCAATCGTTACCTTCGTGAAGGTGCCAGTCGAGGCAGTATTGCTGTGATTGAGGTTGCCGCTTACATCAACAGCTAATCCCGTTCCGGGAATGATTGCGCCTTTGGCAGAACTGGTTGCAGCAGGTAGATCAGCAGCCGTCAACGCACGGCCGCCAGTGATCAGACCCTTTGCGTTATAGGTGACGACATGGTGCGTTGAACTAGCCGTTACGTCGTTATTAACCTCAATGGTGTTGGAGTCCATGCGGAGTCCTTCACCGTTGACGATCACACCACCTTTGGCGCTAGTGGTTGCAACAGGAAGGTCGCTGCCATCAATCGCTCTAAACGCAACCGTACCACCAGCACTGGTGGGACCAGCCATAAACTGATTGGCTGCAGACGTGTCATTGATGACTGCTGCAATCGCAACGCTGCTACCTGTGGTTGTTGCAGTGATGTCAACAATGCCAACGGTGCTGCCGCTAACGCTGTTGATCGAACCAGCTGCTTTCAGGCTTTGCCATGCACTGCCGTCCCAGCAATACAGGTTGTTGTCGTCCGTGTCTAAAGCAAGCTGACCCGTAAACGCTCCAGATCCAGGCAGCGTCGTGACCAGATCAACCGTTGATTCGTTGGCAAGCTTTGCCGCTGTGACCGCATCATCTGCAATCTTGGCGGTTGTAATCCCAGAATCAGCAATGTCTGCTGTGGCAATACCGCCAGCAGCAAACAGAATCTTTGCGCCAGGAATCGTGTCGTCACTAATCAGGGTGACGCCATTAGCGACTAAATCGCCGATCGTCAGTTTCTTGGTTTCACTGGCGCTGCTATCAACGACGGCAACCAGGTCTCCAGTGGCTAGAGCGGAGCCAGCAAGCGCATTAAGCTCACTAATTTTTAGGTCAGCCATGGGCGGCTAGCTCCGGGTTAAACGTCCTGCTGTAACAGCAGTTTAGCGCCGCTGTCTTGATCCAAGCGTATGTCACCAGAGTCCTCTTGCAAGAGAGCATCTGGCGTCTCCAGCTTCATCCTCAACTGTATTTCGCCAGTCGTAATGAAGTCAGCCGTGATTTGCACAGTGCTATCCGGGGAAAACTGGATAGCTGCTGCCGTGATAATCCCTTCTACGTTCCACCAAATCTCGTCGTCGTTTCGATCGGTTACGCCACTTGGGTTGTACCCAGCTTTCTTGATGTAAAACTGCCCGGAAAAATTACTGCCAACTTTTGTCCGATGCGCCAACTCGAACAAGTACATAGGCAGTTCGTTAGCTGTATCGCCTGTGTACTCCCAAAAAGCACTGATGCGACCGGAGCCAGAAATCAAGGTGTTGACCCTGGTGCGAAACTCATCTGACAACACGGTTGTGTCAACAGTTTCGCGTTCAGTATTGATCTCAAAGTTATTGACCTGTGCCAATAATTTTGCAGCTACGGTCTCAACTTTTACCTTGATTGGAATAGCGTTACCTGGCGCGGCAAGAGCAACAGCGTTTGCCGTACCACCGGCAACGGCCAAGGCAAAAGTGTTGTAAAGCCTGATGCCGTCTAGCTCATCGACGAAAATAAACTTTTTTACACTTGAATCTGTGTAGCTATCGATAAAATCAAGGGCGCTACCATCGGTGCTCGTAATTTCAATCTGATCGCCCGTTACCAGCTGACCGTGCTCGAAGTCAAAACTAAATCGCTTAGACCCTGCATTAACATCAGCAACGTCAATCGTTGATTGCAATTCACCGCCATTGAACACACGCTTGAGTTCAATTTGTCCGTGCGTTCCAAGATATACCGTCATGAGATCGTTACGGTAGAAAGCTGACCAGTGCCCTGGAATGCAATCTCAGCCCTTACGATGTCGCCTGTCGCCGCTCCAATAGACGCACTGGTGATATATGCAGTCAGCTTGATGTCGTTGTTGTCCGTTCCATCAACCCAACGGAAAGTCAACTCAACAGTGTCACTGCTGCTAACGCCGTCAGTACCAGTCTTGTAGAGCTTGTTGAGAATGTTGGTGGTGTTAAACGTGCCATCGTCTTCCTTGTAATACAACAACGTTGCGCTGCCGCTATAGCCCGCAACACCAGGCGAGTAGCTGCGAATATGCTCGTTCAGCGTTGTCGTTTCAAGCGTTTCCAGGTTTGACGACAGCTGAAAATTAACGACCTTGGCAAGGGTCGTTCCACCGAGCTGCATTACGCCATCTCTGCCGGTGTAGACCTTTGCCATCAGAACACACCAATCAGATTCACTGTAACAGTGCTAATCCCAGGACGCACCTGGACGAGCTGAGGGGCACTCTCGTACCGATAGCTGTTGCCGTGGATTGTCGCGCTAATCGCATCCTGATTACCTTTCCAGCCACCCTTGCCTGTTTCAGACGGAACATCAAACGTCTGGAATGTTCCCTGCGTTTCGTCATAGTGATCTAAAAACAGCTCAGCATTGGCGTCCGTGATGTTCGCGTACGTCAAAGACAGCTTCATGTTGGTGCGGTTGCTGCCATACAAAATCCGATGCTCTTTGCCGTTCTGCGCCTTGAAAGTCTTGATTGGATAATCCCCAGACTCAAATGAGCGAGACGTTGGGACCAGTGCAGGAAAAGCCATCAGATGTCCTCCACGTTGACAGAGTTGGGATCTGCAACCAGTTTGGCAAGCTTGCTGGCTTCATTGCTATCGCAAGGATGCTCAGAAGCCACAATATCAACCGTGCCTTCCTGCGAGAACGTCAGCTGCTCAACAATGTAAATGCTTTGCGAGATTTCTTCGTTCTGAACAGTAAACACTGAATCGTGGAACGTCGAATCAGCAACTTGACCACCACTGACTTGCATTTCACCTTGCTCTACATCTTCAGAACCTGTCATGAAGTAGCTGACGCTATACGTTCCATCAGCCAGCTCCTTAACGCTTGTCACTGCACCGGTTGAGCTAACCGTGCCGTTGTTTGCGCTGCTGTACGGAGAAGAGCTTGTAATCACTTTGATGTATGAACCTGCCCTCAAATTCAGCCCATGCACAGTTGTTGAGAAATTGATGGTGTGCGATACCAGCTTGCGGATGCCTAGGAAATACTGAGCAACCTTGATTGCATGATTTCTAGAAGTACAGAACTGGGTCAGATCAAACTGCTCTTCTGGCAAGTCCCTGTTTGAATCCTCATTAAGGGTGACCTCCATAACCCTTTCTTCTGGCAACTTGTTTCTCGACTCATGCCGATAACGCATTACAGCCTTAAATGCCCTGCGCTCTTCGCTTCTTAGATACTCAAGCTTGTAGCTGTCTTCGAGAATGTTGCCTGCTGTAAACAGCTGGTCAATAACCACCGGCCCAGTGTTGATTTCGCCGCTCAACGGATTATGAGGGACAGCAGGCAGCAAAGAAAACTTGCCATCCATAATTACAAAATTGCACAAGAAATAAGGTGCAATGTCGGTGATGTACTGGCGGAGGTTGGTACGCTCCACAATCGCCCCATTGAAAAACAGTTCCTGCTTATGCAGGAAACGAGAGGTGTTCTGAAAATCGCTTACGTTCAGCAAAGGGGCATTGTCTACGTTCATTCCCAAAAGATTGCCCGCTCCAGCCGTCTTGTCAGTCAACAAGTAATAGACAAGATCAGTAAACAAATTGCTGGGGCCATTGGGTTGTCGATAAGTCAGGCTGTCTGGCTTGTCGTAAGGATTCCCGTCAGAAGCAGCAAAATCAGGGTGCAGACGTTTGACATGCAAACCACTGCCGACCCAACAACGCAGTTGGTCCAAAGCCGTAAAATTGCGACCGGCTTTTAATGACAAGCCAGCAAGCGTTAACCCGCCATACTCAGGTGTAGCCTCGTTAGGCAAAACTTCATTTACATAAACAATGCTGTGCTCAGGCTCTGATTCGTTTGATTTCTGCACCAAGCTTCTGTAAGGGCTTAAATCTGCATATTGGCTTTGCTGCTCAAAAATGGTTTCGCCTGACAAGCGAACTTGACTTGGAACAGTTCTGACATCATTGACCTTATACCTGACACCAACTTCGTCATAAACAGTGTAAAAAGGATTGCTGCCGGGAATAACGCTTACAAGATCATCAAAAGTATCGCTCTTGTTCCAATTTGATGTCGTAAAGCCGTCGTCAACAACATTAATAGCTTCAGGGTTCGACCAGCCCTTTTGCAAACCGCTGTAGTGGTTGCTAGTCAGCTCAATAACGCTAACTGTCAGTCGTATCCTGACTCTCTTTGAGCCGACTGTAATATCACGAGTCGCGCTTCTTGTTTCGCCAATAGAGAGGCTTTGAGCATCTCCAAAAATTACGTAATAATAGCCCTGCATTCGCCCGTAGGCTTGGCTAGTAGTCTCAACGTTGGCGCAATTAAATTTAAATCCTGAGAACGTTAACGTCCCGCCAGGGTGATCTTTTACAAATGGATTATCGTTCCCGTAAGCAACGTCTGGTCCTGATGTACTACCACTCCCACGGATAAATCGCTCGGGAAAGCCTAGTGACCAGTTAAAAGAACTACCAACAACTTGAGCACTGACTCCAAGCCAAAAATGAGTTTGACCGTTGCCTCTTGCATAATGGGTGGCAGAAATCTCACGCTTCTCAACCGTCCACCTGATTTCTAGCCACTTGTCACCAAAATCTTCGCGTGTTTCTTTTGTTATTTGCTGTCCAACTACAACTGAGGAAATGTCAGCAGTGCCAAAAATATCGTAGTAAAAAGCGCCGCTCCGCCCGATTCTTTTTTCCGGTTCATCGCCAACAAGGTTGCTTACTGGCTGACCAAGGGTTATTGATGTGGCTTTGATGAATTGACCGTTTTGATCTTGCGGCAGTGCAACTTCACGCACAATCGCTGACGGAATTGTTGTCGAGCCATCCTCTAGGGCTGTGACTGGTTTGCGAATAAATTCTTTGTTGAGCCTCAAATCTATTTTGTTAACCCTAAGTCCGGCTGCTTCTATCTCAAACGTTCCAAGGTTTGAGACTTGTACGTTTTCTTGAACAATTCCTTGCTGTTCGTCAGATAGTGACGCAAAAAGCTGAACAAACTGCTGGCTGTCAGGCAGTTCGCGTAATTCAGACGCTGGAATGCCAACGAATTTGTACTCAAGCTCTACAGGACCTAAATTCCTTGGATGGGTAAATCTAATAAAGTTGTATTGATCAACAGGTCTACTGCCTCTTACAACAAAGTAAACATCTATGCGAGTGAACCCAAAAGCATCGCCGTTAGCGTCTAAGCCTGCTTTACGCACAAAGACCTGAAACACTGAAGATCTCATAATTGTGCCTGTGTACGTACCATTGCGTACAGTTACTTCTTCTTTGTCAAATTCTCCTAGCTCATTTGGAGTGGGAACAGTATTAAAAGCACAGAGGCCATTTAAACGCTGAAAAACTTTACTGCGAATGCCAATTTCAGTTACAACAGCTGGCTTGTTGTTTCTGACAATGCCAGTGGCCACTCTTGTGATTGGGAAAAATGCAGCACCAATTCCGTTTGGTCCGTCGTCAGCCACAAATCCTTTGCTGGGATTAACTACGTTTTGCCTGCTAACAAGCCCAATAGTGCGCTGCTGTGATTCATCAGTGTCAATACACTTCAAGCGGATTTTTTGGGTTTCGTTGATGTCAGGATCAAACCGCTCCAATCTTCGCCCAGACACCACCCATCGGGTATTGCCAATCGCAAACTCTTCGCCAATCTGCATTGATTCATCAGCTGCAAGCTGCTCCGCTTCAACGGAAGCATTGATGTCCCCAACGGATTCGCCACCTTTGTTGTCGTTTCGTTGATACTTGTCCTCGGGAATACTTGCTGGAACCATTACAAACTCAGCAATATCTCCGACGCTGACACTCTGTATCCCAAAATAACTATCGCTGCCGTCAACCTGTTTCTCTGATCCATCTAATTTTTTTATCAGCCTAGTTATGCCCATGCGAGGGCTATACATGCGCCCTTTGCCTTTTTGGTTTTGTTTTCGGATTTTCTTCAGCTCATCTGCTTGCCCAGGCTTTGGGTCTAGATTGTCAGCGCCGACAATTTTGATGCGGCGCAATGTCAAGTTGAATACTTGTAGTCTTTCTGCTTTAGTGTCAACGTCCCCGATAATTGAGACAGTTTCATAATTCACCCTATAACCATTGCCATTTGGCAAAGCCCCATACATTCCAAACTGAGCGCTGTTGCTTAATGAAAATGAGTGGCAAAAAGCTTTATCTCTAATGCTTTTATCGCTAGGACAAATGAAAGCATCATCCAAATTCCCGTTAAATTGCTCTGGATCACCTAGCTCTGGTTCTCCAGCTGTTCCATACACAACGTTGCCAGCTCGCAAACGATTAAAGCCTGATGATGTCTGAAGATCCCCTAACGGTGAGTTGCGTTTCCAGTAAAACGCAAAAAAGTCTTCGTATATAGCATCCAAGGCATTGTTGCCTAAGTAAATGCCTTCAAGGTCAGGTTTTTCAATGCCGTCAGGGGCAACAGCATCAGCATGACCCTGTTCACCCACAACAAACATCATCTTGGCTGATTGCTGCGTTCCATGGCTAAACATGCGGGACCACACCATTTTTGGCGTAATCAACATGCCACCGATATCCTTCTCTTCGTTGTAAAGACCAAAAATGATGGGGATAGGTGAGCCGTAATCAGCAAGCTCGTTCAGCGTGTCAAAACCACGACTTGGGGTAAAACGATTCGTAGCATTAACACTGCCAAGATCCAGCTGACTCCGCTTTGATGCCTCAGGCATCTTTGGCTTTGGCGTCAACAGATATGCAACACCAGTCGTGACAACGCTGATTACAAGGCTTACGATCGCAATCGTTGAAGGTTCATTTCTTACGTCCGGAATGTGAGCATATTCAGCTGGACGCACCATGCCTTTACGCCGCACCTCTGCAGCAAATCTGCGGTACTCCTCTTCAGTTATGCCAATCGTCTTAATTAACTCTTTTTCGTACGGAAGCAGGGGCACGTCGTAAACAGACGGGCCGAAGACCACTGAACCTTCTCCGACATTCGATTGACGTACAAAATTCCCGTATGCCATGTGACTGCAAATGCCCAGGATTGCTGCGGTAGCAGCAGAATATCCCCATCATACTGAGGTCGATCAACGCGGAAACCCCAACGCATAAGGTCTCGGCAGATCTCCCACTTGCTCGCTTCGTACCAAGATTGCTTAAACGGTGGAGCGTCAACGCCCATCCGCTCCAACGCCTGATAACACAGGTGGATGCAATCGATATAGCCGTCACTGCCGTCAGCGCCAAAGCGATACGGCATTCCGATTAGATCACTGCAGTCGGACACTGTTGCTAATCGGCAAGTTGCCCACAAGTTTTTGCGTCAAAGATCGCATTGGAACATCCGTTCCAACAGCATCCAACACTGAACTCAGCTCTAGGTTGAGCGACACGTTGTCCCACTGTCCACCAGTAACGACGCCGGTATAGGTGTGAACAGTCGTGTGCGTTGCTGATGTCCCAGAGTCAGGGTCAGAATCTTCAATGATCAGCACCTCAACTTCCATCAGATAACTGCCTTCAATCGCACTGACGCCCCAACCGCGTGCCAACTTGTTATTTGGAAAAGCCAGCGATGCTTCAAGGCCATCACCTGTGCGATTCACGGTGACACCAGAAAAGCCAAACGGCGCGAACTGATAACTTTGCGCTGTTTGATCCGTTGTGCCTTGGTGGGTCAGCTGTTTGCCAATGAAAAAGTTTTGATAACGAAATTCAACAGTGTCCGTTGGCTTAATCCTCAGGACATGACCAAAAGCAAACTGCGTCACATTCCCAACCTCTTACGAGTGCCGCTGCTCATTTGCAACCGCTTCAATGTTTTCTGCTCACCCTGTTTAGCACCCTGATCAGCAGCTTGCCTCAAGCCAGCCTGGAACTGATCAGCCGTCACGTAATCAACGCTGTTGATACGCTCCACGGTGTAGCGAACGTCGATTGGTGCGGCAACTGCTGTTCCGCCACCTTCGCCTGACGTTCCAGACGCTCCTCCATCTGGGATGACTGAAGATCCGCGAGCGCCACGAGAGTAACGCGACATGCTTTCACGCATCTTGCTTTCAGGAATAACGTATTCGCCTTGACCACCTTCGCCAACGATTGCATTGGTTGGACCAGAAACGTAACCACCGTTTGCAAGCTTGATCGGAGTCGAGGCCGCAACGTCCGCAAGGTTTCCTGTATCTGGCAGAACTGACGCCACATTGGAACTAAAAGGATCAGGCGTTGAACTGTTACCACCACTAATGCCAGCAAACATCCTGGCAATGCCGATCGCGATATAAGTCGCAATCATTTGTGCAGCCTGTTTGGCTAACACATCAGCAATGCTCTTCAACATGTCCGCAAAGACTTCCTTGACGCTTTGCGCTCCAGTGACAAGGTTCTGCATACCGTTGACAAGCGAGTTGCCAATGGCATTGCCGACACCTTGAGACACCTGAACAGCGTGCTGCTCAAGGTCGTTCAAGCTTTCAACTGACTGTTTAATAAATTGGTTAAGAGGACTGTTTTCTGCAGATATTTGCCGCATCAAATCACCAACCTGTCCAAGTTGTGACTCGGACATTCCACCCTCTTTTAGCTCTTGCAAATCTTTTTCGATCCGAAGCCGCTCACGCTCTGCTTCGCTTGTGGCTTGACTGATTGCAAGTTGATACTCAAGATCTGCAACAGTATCGTCAAACAACTCCTGACGCATACGCTGTTCTTCCGTGATCTGACGTTCAGTTTCACGTTGAGCAGCCAGCTTTTCAGTGGCTTTGCCGATATTGATCGCCTCTATCTCGCGCTGATCCGTGACACCAATAAGAGCTTGTTTACGGCTGGCTTCGATTTCAGCCATTTTCTGTTCGCCTTGCAAGCGAATAACCAATTGAGTATCGCCAAGAGCTTCAGCAGCTGCGATTTGATCCCTGAATCGAGAAATCTCAAGAACTTTCTGACGCTCTTCCTCAAGCTTTGCTAATCGTTTCAGCAATCGGTCTTCTTCTCTTGCCGCTTTGTCTGCACCACGATCTGGTCGGTCTGCAGCTCTAAGCAACTCCAAACCTGTTGGCTCGATAGCAGCACCTTCTGGGATTACTTGACCGCCAAATTTTTCTACCGCAAGTCGCTTACCTTCTGGACTAATTACGCTTTTAGTTCTTGCGCCACCTTGGCCACCAACTTCCTTGGTAAACGGCTTTAAAAATTCTTCAATTTCTTTTGCTCTAGCGCCCGTAGCTTCGCTCATCAAAGCGTTGAACTGGTTATTCAGCACAACATCTCCAACAACTTTGTTTATTGCGGCTAACAACGGAGTCAAAGCTCTTGAAATAAATGCTTGAACTTGAAGTATTAAGGCATTAAACAACTTGCCCATTTTATTGGCTTCATCGCCAAGATCTTTCAAGGCTTTTAGGCCAGCACCGCCAACCTGTTTGGCCATCTCCTTGGTCATCAAGGCAGCCGCTTCGGTGACCTTTCCTTCTTCAATTAGCTTTTCAATGCGGAACTGCATTGCATCAGAGCTAAACAAGCTCTTTTCAGCCATAAAGTCAGCTGCGCCACCAACACTGGTGAAGGCTTTGCCAGCCTCAACCATACTTGCAACAAATTGATCAATTTGCTGACCAATGGCGCTGAACGCAATTTGCGCTCCAAAAGATCCTGTTAGTCCGCCTGCTGCGCCACCAAGAACTGCGCCTGGACCGCCACCAAACAACAATGGGAAGCCAGCACCAAGACCAACTTGCTCAAGTCGTCCTCTTCTGCGTTTTCCGCGCTGTGTTGCGCGATTTTGAGAAATATCTTTGGCTGTTTCTTCTAGCTGACCCAAAGCTGTAGCCCAGCTTCGTTTGACCTGAGCGTTTCTTGCTTTAAAAACTCCAGCTGTTTCTTGCAGCTCTCCTAACGCTTTAGCCCAAGATCCTTGGACTTGTGCAGCTCGAAGCTCTGTTGCCTTGGCGGCTTGAATTGCTTTGGGAGAACCGGGAATTGCTGTACTTCCTCTAATAGGAAGAGCAGCACCACCAGTTGGGAAACTAGGACCAAAAGGAGTTCTAGAAACCGTTGCACCAGCAAGGAACGCTGGTGATCCTGGAAAATTAAGTCCACCTCTAATCGGGCTTGCAATCTGACGACCAGCTGCAGCAATTTGAGCTGGAGAGCCCATCATTGTGCGCGTTCCACCTACCGGACTAGACGCAAACCCCTGGCGCTGCTCTTTAAGGATTCGCAGTTTTGACTGCTCTAAACGAATACTCTTTTCTAAAATTCGAAACTCTTTCTCGGCGCTGCCAAAACGCCTATTGCTTTGTTCAGTTGTCGCCTTTGCTAGCTGCTTTCTTAACTTGCTGACATTGAGGCCCTTCGCCTCCATTTCGTTAATCCTGTTCAGCAGACGAGCACGTTTTTCTTGTGTTTTAACAAGTGTATCTATGCTTAACGCTTGATCTCTGGTCTGTTTATTTATCTCCCGCTGCCTTAGTGCTATTTTTCTATTTACCTTGTCAAGGCTTTGTATTTTCATTGCAGTTGCATTCAGCATCTCCGTGCTGGGCAACGCAAGAACAGGTTGTTTTTTTCCGCCTTTGCCTCTGCCAATGTTATTTACAGCCTTATCAACCTTCTTAAGATCTCGCTCGAGCTGCTGGGTATTGATCTTGATATTGACTTCGTACTCAGCAGCCACGACTAACCCGAAGACATTGCCTTCAGGTTAGCGCACACGGCGATATTGAGCCTGCTGACGACTTCGCTCGATCTCCTTCTGCTCCCGATCAGACTTAACTGAGCAGTAGGCGCTCCAAGCGACAAGCTCTTCCATCGACATGCTGGCTCGAAGCTGAGCCAGTGTCATGCCTAGCTTTTCAGCAATGAAGAACTGCAGGAACAGAAAGTGATCCTTCTCAATCCTCGCTTTTAAGGTCGTCCGCTTCTTCCACCTCATCCATGCTCTGCATCTTGGACATAATGTCCAGCACAATGCTCAAAGGCAAGCGGTTGCGAATCTTGGCACGGTCGCCGTCCGAAAAGATCCGATTGCCAGCTTCGTCTTCTGCTTTGCGAATGACCATCTGGATCGCAAAATCCAAGTTGTCCTCAGACGCGCCAATGTTCAGCGCTTTCAACGAGTTGTTGATTGCATCGCGATCAGCAATCGTCAAAGGCTTCCAATACAGCTTGAGGACCACTTCCTCACCGCTTTTAATCGTGTAGCTGCTGCGTTGCTCGACGCTAAACGCTTGACACAACTTGTCGATTGCGCGTGCTTCAGCCATAAAACTCAGTCAACTAGCACAATATAGCTTATCCCAAGCGAACGCCTTGAAAAGCTATGTCTAAATCAAGAAACAAGCCTGTATCTCTGCTTGTCTCCGTATAAATCTTGTACCAGTTTGGTCCTGGCTTGGCTGTACTTCTCTGCGGTGGCCTGGTTTCACCGTAAGTCTTGGGCACTCCCTCGCTGTCTGGAAGCTTGGCCTGTGGGTTATTGACGGCATAGCCTGCGTAGTCAGCCAAGTTGCCGATATACAGAGGGCTGTTGATCGGAACTCTTAAGACGGAACGCCTTAAAAAGTTTCGAGCAGTAGGCATTTTTGGATCCTGCCAATCACGCTCATTGCTTACTACCGGCTTGACTGGCGTAGGGCTAAGCTCCCACAGCTCGCCAAAGTTTCCGGTCCACCATGGGCCTTTCATCTGCAGACTAAACACAATCTCTGGACCTGCCGCTGCACGCCCATCTTCAATCAACTTACGAATGTCCTTGGTCAGCTCAGTAATAGGCTTGGCCATTAAACCGCTGTAAATCGACAGCTAACCACGCTGACGAAATGACTATTGTTTTCATCGGTCACTGCGGTTGGACCAGTGACTTGGCCTACACGCGGTTTTACTGAATAAGTGTCCGTGTAACCAGAGGCATTTACAGAGGTCAACCCATCAATAACTGACTCTGCAATCGCAGCAGCTGCAGCACTGCCTTTGTCCCTTGGCGTAAAAATGCCGCATTGCACCGTTCCAGCGTATTGATCGATCGCTGCGCCATGCGGTTGAATCGTTGACTGATCAAAGTTGATCGTCACCATCACGTACTTTTTTGCCTTACCCGGCGTCGTAAAGGGCATGTTGTCAAACACCACTGAAACCGTGGCATCCGCTGCTGTCACTGCAGTGTTGATCGCAGTTTCAAAAGCAGCTCTAGCGTTTACAAGCGTCATCAGAACACCACCCGGAGAATATACATGTACTCTTGATCGCCTCTAAACGTCCGAATGTCTTGAATCTTGGCTGCTCTTGCCGATCCAGCAAATTGCAATGACACCTCGTCCTGCAGTGTTGCCTGATTGTCACCAATTTGATCTGGCGTTATATAAAGCCGAGCAGTGTTCTCTTGATACCCACCCTCTTCGTCAGAAGCAATAAATTCGATTGGGGCGTCAAACGAATAACTTGTGTCAGTCGTCGTAACAGCACCAGTCGCAAGGTTGTAACTAGCAGAGGCCTTGCGCGTGTAAGTAATCGTCGTGTCTAACGACTTGCCCAAGTCAGCAACAACCTGCTTGGCAACGTTTTTAAAAAGACTGTCGAGCGCTCCAGCCATGTCAACCTCTCACAGTGCGGACTTGATATGAGCCGCTGCCGCCCAAACAGTAAGCGCCGAGATAAGACTGAAGC